>Ga0075855_11_pt1 | contig 102077 bp, 81 predicted proteins | sample RifGroF2_FD_67927 | JGI IMG/M metagenome (GOLD analysis project Ga0075855, IMG submission 67927) | Microgenomates (Pacebacteria) bacterium GW2011_GWF2_38_9
TGGTGCTGGAGGTACTACTGGTTATTCAAATTACGGAGGTGGCTATGTTGACTTGGGTGGCTATGCTCATGGTGGTGCTGGAGGAAGTGGTGTAGTGGCCACTTATTATGCTGAAACTATTAGTGGAAGTACTTCACCAACTTATACCATAGATACGGCAACTGGTGGATATAACAGTTATAAAACTTATATTAGTAAAGAACTAGCTACTACGGGCGCCACTTCTTTTGGCAATCTTGAATGGACGGAAAATTTACCAAGCGGTACAGAAATTCAAATGCAAACTAGAAGTGGCAACACTAGCAACAGCACTGATGGCACTTGGGAAGCTTGGCGACCAACAACAACAACTTTATCAATTAATGACGCCAATACTCATGCCGATTGGGTAGGTACTAATGCTACGGTTGCCGACGGAGATGTAGCTAGAAATATTAATTTTTACGAAGATGAAGACGAATCAACAGTTGGAAATACAACTAAATATACTACTAGCGCTGCTAATGGTTATGCCGAACGCACATTAACTAGCACCAATTTGTCTTCATATCAATATGTAACACTTTGGCTGCGCTCTGCCACAGCAGGATCAGTTATTACTCTGGGCATGGGAGAAAGTGTCGCGACAGAACAAACAAAAACTATCAAAATTGAAACAGCCGACGTCTGGCAGAAAGTTTATTGGGATATTTCTGGTATTACTGGCACTGCTCGTGATGCAATCACTAAATTTAGAATTACAAGCAGTATTAACAGCAATGTGGTTTATTTAGACAATATTAAAGCTGAGACTTATCTAAGTACTTCTACAGGTTCTACTATTACTAGTACTGCTAACAGCTATATTCAATATCGAGCTATTATGACAACTACGAGTGCTAGCACAACTCCTACTCTAGCTGAAGTGCGAATTAACTATAATGATGGCACCGCAAAAATAATTAATGATAAGCTTTCCAACCAAAATGACACTGATTATTATGATCAGTCTTCGCGTCTTAACATTACAACCATAAATTTGGATGATTCCAAAAGTTTAGATATCCAAAAAACAGAAACGGGCATTACAACAAAAGGAGCTATTGATCCAGGAACAGGCAATGATGGAGACATAGTAATTAGTACTAATAGAAATATAAACACCTATAATTCGATTGTCGATCGCACTTGTATTGATGGAGGTGATGCTGTTAATTATTCAGTAACAGCTCTTACATCGAGAGCTGCTACTCTGCCAACAGCTCCCAACACTGGGTGCTTGGCTGCAGGAGATGAAGTACTACTCATTAATTTAAAAGGAAACATCACCTCTACTATAAATGTTGGTAATTACGAAACATTAAGAGTAGAAAGTATCAGTGACAATGTTGTTCATTTTACCACCGCCAAAACTAAATATTATGGCGATAATTCAACAGATGATACTAATATTGGCACTGACTCTGGAAATCAAAATGTTATGTTGCAAAGAGTACCAAATTATAATTCATTGGTAGTAGACGCTGGTATTACCTTTTCTCCTTCTGATTTTAATGGTCTAAAAAATGGAGTAATGTTTTTCAGAAGCAAAATTACTTCAATTAATGGCAGTGTCACTGCAAAAGGCGCTGGTTATAATAGAGGTACTTATGCTGGAGACCAACAACAACAATACCAGGGTGATTCTACAACTGGCGTTGGTGGACTAGCCACAGCATTTTTAGCAGAAGGTGGTGGAGGTGGAGCCTATCGTCAATGTGCTGGTGGAGGTGGAGGTGGCTATGCCACTGCTGGTTCTAATGGTGTAAGAGCTGGAACTTCATGCAACACTGTAGGTACTGGTGGTCCTGCTTATCCAACTTATGGAAATCCCACTTTAGACAAGCTCTATTTTGGTTCTGCTGGTGGTGCTGGTGGAACTGGATATTTAAGCCCCAATGGTTGGATTTATGATGGTGGTGCTGGAGGTGATGGCGGAGGCATTGTTTATATAGCCTCTGGCTCAGTTGTAGTATCAGGATCGCTTAGGGCTGATGGCGATGCTGGCACTTCAATCAGCGACATTGGCGGCACAGATATTACTCCAGGTGCTGGTGGTGGTGGTGCTGGAGGATCATTAAAAATTGAAGCTCAAACTGTAAACTTAGGAACAAACTCAACTCTTGCCAGTGGAGGTGGTGGAGGCTCTACTGGTTATTCAAATTACGGAGATACCTATGCTAACGAAGGTGGCTATGCTTATGGTGGTGCTGGAGGCGACGGTATCATAGCTGTTACTTATGGGTCATCTATTTCAGGTTCTTCCACTCCTACTTATAATGTTGCTCAAGTACCTGCTTATACTTCTTCAATATTTGTCTCTGATGAAATAGCTACTCCAGATTCTGTATCTTACAATAAAATATCTTGGCTAGCTGACGAAACTGCGCATGGCACTGTAGAAGTTCAAACCAGATCAGGAGCAACCAGTAACAGTACGGATGGATCTTGGGAAGAATGGAAGCCTGCAACAAGCAGTGCTACTATCCTAGATTCTACAGATGTTCACACCAATTGGACTCCTTCCGACGCTACCATTACTGTTGCCGATGGCGATGTTGCTAGAAATGTAAATTACTACGAGGATGAAGATGAAGTTGTGGTTGAAAACACCACCAAACTTACTACAACTAGCAACAATGGTGCTTATGCTGAAAGCAGAATTGCCCAAGCAGATTTGTCTGAAAAAAGCTTCATTACTATCTGGGTTTATGCTTCCAGTTCTGGTGCCACAGTAAAAATTGGTTTTGGCGAAAATACTTCCTCAGAGCACGAGACTCTCGTTAAAATTGATGCTATTGATATTTGGCAAAAAGTTTACTGGGATATTAGTCATATTCCTGCTCAAGAACGCGATGCTGTTAGACTTTTGAAGGTTGGAACAGCAACGACAAACAACACCATTAGATTTGATCAATTTGCTGCTCAAAGATTTGGAAATGATTCATCTGGCACTAATGTAGCCTCAAGACCAAATCAGTATTTTCAATATCGTGTCATCATGGGTAGCTCAGATCCTGCATATAGACCAGTTTTATATAACATTGGTATGGAATGGAACAACGGTTACAAAGTCGAGCAAACCGATAGCAACACTGTTCGTCTATACAATTACACTGGTGAGGAACAAGAGATGCGTCTTGATGTAATTGTTTTTGGTGCTGACTTGGCTGAGTGGTATACCGTAGATGATGAGAGTATTGGCCCTGCTGATCTCGTTTCTATTACTGGCGACATGGATGAATATGGGGTACCAATCATACAAAAATCCAGCAAATCAAACGATCCAATGCTTGTCGGTGTAATCTCTACTCAAGCTGGCACAGAATTAGGTCTTGAGGCAGACAATCGTCGCTTACTCGCCCTTGATGGGCGTGTGCCGATCAAAATTGATCCTAATAGTGATGCTATAGAAAAAGGTGATCATCTAACCTCCTCTGGAACTCCAGGTTTAGCCCGCAAAGCTAGGCCAGGAGAACTCAGCATTGGTCGCTCCTTTGAAGCTTGGAGCCCTGACTCAGGAAAAGATCGCGTTATGGCCATCGTCAATGACGCTATGGCTACCCCATCCTTTGGTCAACAATTGGTAGATGGCGTGGTAGAAATTGCTGATCTTCTTAATCTCAATATTCAAGATACTTGGGACGTCGTTAATTATGGGACCGGCGAAAGTATTAAGTCTGCTGCTGCTTTGGCTCAAGCCATTATTGGCAAACTTAAAGTTGGTCAGATGGAAGTTTCAGAGATCAAAGCTCCAGAAGATGGGAAGATTAGTCTTGAAGGAAATAATATCTCATTCCAACTCAATGATTCTGAGGCCTCTGGCAGTAGCGCCCTGGGTAAATTAATTATCCAAAATGAGGATGGTGAGACAGTGGCCAGCTTCGATAGTGAAGGAAATGCCTCAATTAGCGGGCAATTAGATGTGGCTGGAATTAGTCGCCTTGGAAAACTTATTGCTGAGGAAGCCTCTTTCACTTCGATAATTTCACAAACAGCCTCTATATCCGGAGAGTTAATTGCCGGAAGTATCCAGGGAGACTCAGCCAGACTCGACTATATTGAATCAAAGCTTGCTAACTTAGAGACCGCTAGCGTTAGTGGCACTCTTTATGCAAATAATATTGAAACAGGAAGCATCCAAGCTGGCGTCATCAGCGGTCTTGAAGAAAGGCTAAGTAGCAAAATAGCTGAAACCCTGGGTCAACCAAGTCTGCTTGCCACCCTATTTGGGGAACAGCAACAGCAAACCGACGAGTACCTAAGACAACTTCAGGAAGAAATTAATAATATTTCCTCAGCAAGTGCCACTTTAGAAGAGATTGATAATGAGAACACTGAAGATATAGCTCTCATCGCAGACAATGCTTTCATCAATCAATATTTTGAAGTTAATGGTAGCGCCTATATTAAAAATTCACTCAAACTTGGCGAAAGCCTGATGGTTGGAGGTGGCACTGTTATTGGAGATGGCTTTATTAGCTATCAACCAGAAATGGCTGAAGATGAGAACTTCACCTTCTCCATCCAACCAACTGGTATGGGCAAACTTTCTTTAATGGCTGGCTTAATGCAATTAGATAATCAAGGGCTTGTCACCATAAATGGCGACCTCAAAGTAGCTGGCGTTCTAGAAGTTGCTGATGATCTCAAGGTTAACGATACTTTACTTACTAATTTAATTAGTCCAAATAATCCTGGTGAGAATATTCAAGTTAAATTAGCCTCGAATGAATTAAGTGGTGAAGATTTATCAATACAAAAAAGTAACTTTGAATTCATAAATGAAAACGACACTCCAGTCGCATCATTCTCTTCTGCTGGTGATTTGGCTCTCGTTGGATCTCTCAGGCTTGGACAAAACATCGAAATTGCCAGTGATTCTGGTGAATTGGTTAGTAACCGCAGTGCCGGGCAGGCTACTCTAATAGCCGGCACCACTGAAATAACCATTGCGAGTGACAAAATTGAGGAAAATAGCATGATTTATGTCACCCCAATGAACTCCACTAACAATCAGGTCCTTTATGTAAAAAACAAGATCACAGATAGTCCTTTTACCCCTGAAAATGAGGCTCAATTCACTGTCGCCATTGACTACGTTTTGGGGCATAATGTAACTTTCAACTGGTGGATTGTTCAGCTAAATTAAAATTAAAAATGCTTAAAATATTTAAAAAAATAAAACACCAGCTCCACAGATTTGCTATTAGATTTAAGAGAAAAATCCTCTTTATTAATTGGAATAAGTTCAAATTACCTGGTCTAATTTTATTAGGTTTTTTGATTTTGCTTGGTCTATTCTTCTGGGCTCGCCAGCTTCCTCCCAGAGCTCCAAATTTTAAAAAAAGTGAAGCTAGCAGCTACTCTTTTGAGGCAAAAAACAAAGTTTTTCAGGCTAAATTTGGCATCAGAGAACAACAGCCAATGGTGACTTTCAACGTCGATGGAGATAAATCTGTAACTCTGTCATATCAAGGAAACGATAATAGCCAAGCTACTATAGATAGTAAAGGTAAAAACCTTACTTTCAAAGATGTTGAGCCTAATATGGATATTCAGTACAAAACTTTGGCTAATGGTATTAAGGAAGAAATTGTTCTCCACCAGGCTCGCCAGAAGGAAAATAACGCTAACGTCTTTCTTTTCAATGGTAATTTTCAAGATGCCTACCCCAAAGAAATCATCAAAGGCATCTCAGGAGTTGGGTTCTACGATGAACAAAATAATTATCTTTTTCACTTCGAAAAGCCATTTGCCATTGATGCTGCTGGCAATCGTACTGACAACGTCGTCATACAAATTGAGAACAAAAATGACTCGAAAGTGCCAGAAGTTAAAAATAGTATCGACGGTGAGACCGCTTACGTGATTCGCTTAACCGTTGACGAAACCTGGCTTAACGATCCAGTACGTACCTATCCTATTATTATCGATCCGACTATCGTCCATGATGAATCTAGTGAATTTAGCATAGGTCAGCTAGATAGAGTTAAAGACACTGGCTCTGGCTCTTCACCAAGTTTAGAAAGTTTTTATCAGGAGCTTGGAGCAGATATTAATACTGCTGGACTTTGGCATTTTAATGAAACTAGTGGTAATGCACTAGACTCCTCTGGAAATTCTAATACTGGTACACCAACAGGCACTACAATTGTCGATGGTCTACTCAGTAAAGCCAGATCATTTAGTGGATCTGGACAATATATAACAGTTCCAAACAGCGCATCTCTAAATCCAACTGACTCGATAACTATCGAAGCTTGGATTTATCTATCCGCCGCAAATACTAATAATGGGTTAGTTTATAAAGGCAGTTTTGCGGGTTCCCAAGGAATATATTCTTTTGGTTTTTTTAGTGGCTCAAACAATTCTCTTACATTTAGGCTCAATGGCAGCACTGGACTGGGAAATGGTCAAGTTTCTGGAAGCACAAGCTTAGCATTAAACACCTGGTATCATGTTGCAGCTGTATATGACAAAAGCCTTAGCCAACAGAAGATATATGTCAATGGAGTTGAAGATGGATCACAACCATATGGAGTAGCAATCTCAACAGATACCAATAACTTAATAATTGGTGGTTATTATAGTTCTTCCTATTTATTTAACGGCGTAATGGACGAAGTCCGTGTCAGTAACGTTGCTCGCACTCCAGAAGAAATTCGTCTCAATGCCTCTCGCCGACCATATTCCACGTTTACTTCCAATGCAATTGATCTTACTAGTGTCAACGCTTGGAACTCTCTCTCTTGGACTGGCACTGGTTTGGCAACTAGCGATGGAGAAACCCCTGCCTCTTCTACTGGCTTAGTAGCTCAATGGAACTTTAATGAAACTTCAGGAGTAACAGCTGTTTCTGGTGGAACTTGTGGGACAAGTTGTAATGGAACTTTAACCAATATGACTACTACAAGTCAAGACGCTGCTGCAATGACTGGTTGGACAGCTAATAACCGTCGTTGGGGCGCGGGGGCTTTGATGTTTGATGGGAGTAATGACTATGTTAATGCAGGCAGTGATTCGTCTATAGACAACATTACTTCAAAAACTTTTTGTACTTGGATAAATCTTCGTACTCAAATCGGTTCTGATTCTGCAGGAAGCCACATCATAAATAAGGGAGATCTTTGGTTTATTGCTACCGACCCAGCCAATTCAAGAAATATTTATGGACAAAATTTCTCCACAACAAATGGAAGATGGTCGTTTCCATTAATGCAAACTGGACAGTGGAATCATTTATGTGCTGTCTATGACAGATCTTCCACAAGTAATGACCCAACGATCTACGTTAATGGAGTTGCTCAACCAATAACTGAATATTCTACTCCAGTAGGTTCAGCAAGTGATGATTCTTCCAACAGCTTATCTCTTGGATCGTCTATTCCAAATGGAAGATGGCTGGCTGGATCTCTAGATGGAGCACAGCTATATAGTCGTGCCCTAACTGCTTCCGAAGTCTTATCTAACTACAACTCCTCCCGTATTGAACTTCAAACTCGCGTTGGAACCTCCAGCGATCCCAATGATGGCACTTGGGAAGCATGGAAACCAACTACTGCTGAAGCAATTATCGACAGTCTTGATAATTCTGTTGACCAATGGACCATCGATAGTTATCAAAATAGTTCATCTACTATCTCTAAAATCGGTACTATTAATGTAGGTTCAGGAAATGATGGCGCATGTACAGTATCTTCAGGAACTACTACCCTAAGTACGGGCAGCTGTGCAGGTCGAGGTACCGCCGATGCCGTTAACTTTGCTTCCACCGTGCTTACTGGTGCGGGTGCTACTAGTATTACTGTTTCAACCACCCCAACAGGTCTTACCGCCGGAGATGAAGTTTTAATTATCAATCTTCAAGGCACAAGCACTAATTACGATCGTGTTGGACAATATGAAACACATACAATTGCCTCTATTTCCACAAACACTCTTAATTTTACCGATAGCCCCCTTCAGAATACCTATGACGGAACCACTCAAAAAATTATGGTGCAGAGAGTTCCCAACTACACCAACGTAACTGTCTCATCTGGAGCTATCCTTACCACAGGAGCTTGGGATGGCACAAAAGGTGGTGTTCTTTTCTTCAGAGCCTCTGGCGCTGTCAGTAATGCCGGAACAATTACCATGACTGGATTAGGATATCGGGGTGGTACAGCTGCCGTGGGATGCACCACTGGAGGTAAGGGAGAATCATTAAATGGAAATCTTGGCGGAGGCGATGGAAAAGATGGATATTCTATAGGGGCGGGTGGTACAGGTGTATTTGGTGGTGGTGGTGGAGGTGGAAGCTATCCTGCAGCCTCAAATGTTGTCGCTAAAGGCGGAGGTGGTGGTTATGGTACAGGTGGATCAGGTGGAGCAGGAACTGGCTCTGCTTCAGCAGGAGGTACCGGAAGTTCAGTTGGTGGAAACGGAGGCGCAAACACTGCTACTAATACTGCCGGTGGTGGTGGTGGGGGGGGTTTTTATGGTCAAGGAACTCTGGAGAGAATATTTTTTGGTTCTGGAGGAGGAAGTAGTGGGGGTTGGTATAATGGAGCCTGTCAAAATGGCTACGCCGGCACAAACGGAGGCGGCATAATTTCAATTTTTGCCGATACTTTAACCAATGCCAATACTATTAGCTCAAATGGAACAAATGCCAGTTCCGCCAACTCTGGAACAGGATCTGGAGGAGCAATAAAAATTGTCGGTAATACACTTACTTTAGGGTCTACTGTTACTGCCAGCGGGGGCACTTCGGGGGTAACAGGTGGTGTTGGTCGTGTTTCAACTACATATTCCACTTCCCTCTCTGGTTCCACGACCCCCGTTCCGTACACCCAAAAACTCCAATCAACTATTAAACAGGAGGGTACTGGTGCCATGCAAATTTCTACTGGTCGCCCTGAAGTAGATTCCTCCACTGTTGGTCTTTGGCACCTTGATGAGACTGGAGGTACTGGTGCATATCTCAAAGATAGCAGTGGTAACGCCAATCATGGCACTGCTACTGGAACAACCATTATTGATGGACTCCTTAACAAAGCTCGATCATTTAATGGAAGCTCATACATTACAGTGGCTGATAGCAATTCTTTAGATCTTACTGAAAATTTCAGTATTTCAGCCTGGGTTAATAGAAAAGATACAGATGGGGGCACAGTTGTATCTAAAACAGTAGCTGGTACCACTGGTGGTTATGCTGTGCTTTGGGGCAGCGCTGGTGAAGTATATTGCAGAACAAACAATGGAACAACTTACACTGATTCTTATAGTTCACAAGGGGTTCTCACATCAACTACTGGATGGACTCACGTTGCTGTGGTTAAAAATGGAACTAGTTGTCGTATCTATATTAATGGAATTGACAAAACCTCAACCGCAAATTCGCACACTAACCCCATTGCTAATGCTCTTCCTTTGCTCATTGGTTCTAGAACTGATCTTGGAGCGGAATTTACAACAGGAGTTATTGATGAAGTCCGCATTAGTAATATCGCCAGATCTGCCGAAGAAATTGCTGAAAGCTACCGCATGGGTCGCGATCATCGTACTAGTAAAAACATTTCCTCTATAAATCTTTCCGCTTCTACCAAACTACCCTTTTATATTGCCTCTGATCGTCTTGGCACTTTTTCTGAATTAACTATTGGCGAATCTGCCTTTGCCAATTACGAGCCAGATGCTAATACTGTTGGACTATGGAATATTGATGAACAATCTGGTGCAGGTGCTTACTTAAAAGATTCATCTGGAAATGGCAATCATGGCACCCCAACAGGCACTACCTTCACTCAAGGGAAAGTAGGAAAAGCTAGAAATTTCAATGGAACTAGTGATGTTGTTAAAACAGGTACAAATTCGTCCTTAAATATAAACGGAACTTTGACTCTTTCAGCTTGGATAAAAGCGAGCACGGACGTGACAAATTATAGAATGATTATTTCAAAGGAGGAATCCCCATCAATAAACCCATATCGTATTTATCTTGGATCATCCACAGGTATTCCCAATTTTACAGACATGTTTACCAACGGCGGAGTAACCGGCACAATTGCGTTGAACGACGATAAATGGCATTACATTGTTGTTACACGAGATGATACAGCCAAAGTATCTAAAATGTACATTGATGGTATATTAAATGCTCAGGGCACAACATATTCTGGTACCAATCCTCAAGCAACTTCTACTATAGAAACATGGATAGGAAAGACACCATATGCTGACAGATTCCCTTTCTATGGATCAATTGATGAAGTCCGTATCGACAACGTCGCCCGCACCGCCGACGAAATCCGTCAAGCTTACGAAGTTGGATCACGTACCCACAATATTACTATCGATTTTAAGGCCAAATTAGGTTCTGGAGATTTGATTACAAGTGGCTCTGATCTTGGTTTTACCGTCGATGAAACTGCCTATGGCTCGTCCTACGCCGCTAATCACTTATTCTTAGGAGACAAAATCATTGTCAAGGAAAACTACGATGGCACTGAATATATTGCCCAAGGCACGGTCAATGCTGTGAACTTTAGCACGGGTGCCGTCACAGTCGCTGCTTGGGACTCTGGCTCTACTTTCCCAGCTGCTGGTTTTACTGTCAACGCCACTGTTTTTAAATGGCAGCGTGAATACTTTGATATTACTAGTTCTCTCTCTACTCAAAGAGACGCTATCACTCGCCTCACTTATCGCATTACCGACGGTTCTATGGGAGCCAATCTTTGGCTTGATGATCTTAAAAGTTCTGGTGGATACTTATCTAATCCACTTGGATCTACCATTACCTCTTCTGTTGGCAATCAGTATTTTCAGTACCGGGCAATTCTTTCACAAAATGATCCTAGCATTCCATCAGCCGCGTTGACTTCGGTAACTGTTGATTATGTTTCTAATAATACTCCAGATGCCCCAACACTTAATGATTCATATCTTCATGACAAAATTAAAACTCCAGACTCCTCTCCAGAAATTCGTTTTACTGCGACCGACGAAGAAGATGACGACCTTATTTACCAATTTGAATATGATACGACTGCCGATTTTACTGCTCCCACTACTATAACTTCAGATTCTGATTTGGGTTTTACCAACATTACTACTCCAGCTGACACTAACCCTTTTAATGTGGGAGAAAGTATCGCCTATACTTTTCAATCAGCCTTAAGCAATGACACAACTTATTATTATCGTGTAAGAACTAAAGATCTTATTTCTAATACTTATTCTTCTTGGTCTAGCATCCGTTCATTAACCATTGACACTTCCATCAGCGATGAACAGTGGTTTGAAACCATGGGAGAACAATTTGCAACCGATACAACTACTGGTAAAGCAATTGTTTCTAACGTTACCAACGACGTTCGCATTACAGCTACATCCGGAACTACGTTACTCGATGATATGGAATACTCTTCTGATTCTGAAGCTCAAACAGCGTATATAACAGACGATGCAGGTATTATAGCAACTGGCGGAATTGTTTCTTTTAATGGAGACTATACTGTTCACACATTCACCAGTAGTGAAAATTTTAATGTTTTATCCGGAACAGATGATATTGAAGTTCTTGTTGTTGGAGGTGGTGGAGGTGGAGGTTATTCTTTTGGAGGTGGTGGAGGTGGTGGTGGTACAATCTATAACCCATCGTATACAGTATCTTCAGGTGCAATCCCCATAACCATAGGTGGAGGAGGAGGAGGTTCTACTTCATCTAGTTCTAAGGGTAGTTCAGGAGCAAATTCAGTCTTTGGATCGTTGACAGCTATTGGAGGAGGAGGAGGTGCCAGTGACGGCGCAGAAGAAGGTGTCCCCGGAGGCAGTGGTGGTGGTGGTAGTATAGACTCGGTTACCCTTGCTTCTGGTACATCTGGTCAAGGATACGCCGGTGGAATAGGCTCACGCACTGGTTACGGTGGTGGTGGTGGAGGTGGTGGTGGTGGCGTAGGACTTAATGACACTGCCTCAGAAGCTGGCGATGGTGGAATTGGATACAATTCAAACATTTCTGGTATTTCAACATACTATGCAGGTGGAGGTGGAGGTGGAACAGGCTCTCAAGTACACAATAATCCTGGTGAGGGAGGAACTGGAGGTGGCGGTAATGGAGGCAATAGTACAAATTCAGGTCTTTCCGTAGGAACAGTAAATACTGGAGGAGGTGGTGGTGGAGGAGGTCAGGGCTATTCAGGAGCTTCTGGTGGCTCTGGTATTGTAATTGTTAGATACAAAACTACTCCACTAAACGTTTACAACAGTAATAATTTTGTTGCTCTTGGTGGCACAATTGCCACTTCTAGTGCTTACACTAGACACACATTCACCAGTAGTGAAAATTTTAATGTTTTATCCGGAACAGAGAATATAGAAGCCCTTATTATTGGAGGTGGAGGTGGAGGTGGAGGTGGAGAAAGTCAAAACGGATATGGAGGAGGTGGAGGTGGAGGTGCTGGAGGAGGAGTAATTTATCAACCACATCTTATTTTATCATCAGGAAATAATGCGGTGACTGTGGGTAACGGTGGTAGTGGCGGTGCTTCAGCTGCTGGAGATTCTTCAAGTAGGGGCTCAAACGGGCAAAACTCTACTCTTGGCTCGCTTATCGCTATTGGTGGTGGTGGTGGTGGAGGTGACTGGTTGTCAGGATTGTATGGAGGAAGCGGAGGTGGTGCTGGTGGTGATAATGGCGTTATTGGTTTAGGAGCACTGGGTCAAGGATATAACGGAGGTGGCGCAGGTGGAAGAGCTGGTGGTGGAGGTGGAGGTGGTGGAACCATAGGAAACAGTGGAAGCTCAAGTATTGGAGGAGCAGGTGGAACAGGTTTTCAATCTTCTATAAGCAGCAGTTCTATTTACTATTCTGGTGGTGGTGGAGGTGGTGCTGGTGGCACCAGTGGTGGTACAGCTGGAGGCGCTGGTGGCATCGGTGGAGGTGGTGCTGGTTCATATAATGGTCCTAGTGATGGTTCTGGTACATATACTGCCACACCTGGCACAGCCAATACGGGTGGTGGTGGTGGTGGTGAAGGAGCTGGAAATGGTACTAGTAGACCAGGAGCTTCTGGTGGTTCTGGTATTGTTGTTGTCAAATATAAAACCCCAACAGGATCGAGTCATTCTCAGGGTGACTACTCTCTTAAAGCTATTGCCAACACGAACTCTTTAAATAAAACACTTACTAAAACCATATCCCCTACTATTGATTTATCCGAAAAGGATTCCCTATTTTTTGACATTAGATCCTCAAGAACAGGTAGTAATATTAAGCTCGGAATTCGCGATTCTGGTGGTACCACCACTGAAGTCACGCCCGACATTACTGCTGTTGACACCTTCCAAACAGTTTCCCTAGATATTTCTGGTGTTACTAATGCTGATAAAGATAATATTGAGGAAATTATTATTACCATTACTAATGCTGACGCTAGTAATACTTTTTATTTAGATAATTTTTATACTGAAAAACTTTTAGCCTCTACGGGCTCTGTTCTTTCTACTCCAATAACAGCCACTGATATCAATTCCACAGCCTCAACTTGGAATAGTCTCGTTTTTGACAGTACTCCTGATGAAGCTATTACTTATCAAGTATATTATGACGTAGCTGGAACTCCCACCATTATTTCAGATTCAGATTTGCCAGGAAACTCGATTGGTTTTACTACTTCACCTGTTAGTCTAACGTCTCTTAATACTTCTTCGTATCCTATTATCTATATCAAGGCCAATCTCTCTGATGCTACTGGCGAACCAATTCTTACCAATTGGGGAGTTTACCTCGGCTCTCCACCCAATGCACCTAGTGAAGCAAAGGCTGAAAATCTTACTAATCCAACTGGTATTCTTGACACAACTCCAGAATTTTCTGCTATTCATAATGACGTTGATGGTGATAGCGCTAATTATTCTGAAATTGAAGTAAACACGGCTAATGATTTTACCGGTACTGTCATGTGGGACTCAGGTCAACAAAGTATGACTGCCGTCGCTAATGGCGCGCGCTCTGCACAAATTCCTTATGCTGGTACTACTTTGACCTTAAATGGAGCCACTTATTATTGGCGCATTCGTTTCTGGGACACTTTTGGCTTAGTTAGCCCTTGGTCGGCAACACAAAATTTCAGCATGAACCAAAAACCAAGCATTCCTACCCTAGATTTGCCAGGCAATAACGCCATTGATCAAAACTTTAATCTTGCCTTTAAAACTACTACTACTGATGCTGACGGTGATTATCTACGCTATAAAATTCAATTATGTACCAATGTAGAAATGACGGTTAATTGCCAAACTTTTGATCAAACTGTTTTGCAAACTGGCTGGAGTGGACAAAACACTCAAACAAATACCGCTTACACCAGTGGTACACAAGCTACATATACTCTGCAAACAGATTTAGAACCAAATAATACTTATTATTGGAGAAGTTATGCCATTGATCCAGGAGGCAGTAATACTTGGAGTGAAACCCAAGCTGTACCTTATAATTTTTCAACCCTCACCACTCCATTGCCTGCTAGTAACTGTTACATTCAAGAAAACATTGATCGCACTCAATTTCTCTTAGTTTGGACAGATAATGCGGATAATGAGGATTTCTATGAAGTACAACGAAGTGTTGATGGCGGAACTTGGACTGCCTTGCAAACTGGCTTAGCACCAAACACTGCAAATCTTCTCGACAATACTATTAGCACTGGCCATACTTACCAATATCGCGTCGCTCCTTACTTCATCGGACCATATTATGCTTCTTGGTGCACCGCAAGTACTCTTAATATTGGAGTGGGCTTGTTCAATCTAGAGGGAATCAAGGCAAGTGGTTTGCATTTCAACTAAAAATTCACAAGCTCCATCGAAAAAACTAATCAGCACAAACATAATAAGTGGATGTTGCTGGAGCAGCGACATTACAATGATCTACGCTGTCCGTTATGTCAGAATCTGAAGCATTTTCTAAAACTGTTGAAAACAAAAAATCTTCTCCTCCATCAAGTTGTATGTAGTCAAATAAACTATTATCAATCATCTCTTTCATATAAATATTGTCAGAAATCGCAAAACTGCCATCTCCATTTGGACAATTTAGAGAACCATCTTCTCCGCAGGCAACAATGTTTCCATTATCATCGTCTGGAGGGTAAGATTGAAAATCATTGTAATATATGCGAATTGCAGATTTCAGCTGGCGCAAATCATTTTTTCTAGCACTATCTCTTGCTCGAGCACGAACGCCAATCAAATTTGGTAAAAGCACTGCTACTAAAACTCCCAAAACGGAAATTACTACCAAGAGCTCAATGAGTGTAAAGGCATTTTTTTTCATAAATTTAATTTTATTAAAAAACTAGTAACTATCTACCACTGTCGGAGCATCAATTATATTAGTACTCATAATGATGTAATTGCAGGTACTCGCTGTCAAAACAGTATCAATAATTCGGCAATAAGTACCACCATAATAAGCTGGCTCGTCATCTTCATTGAGCACTACTGACTCATCCTCTGTATTTTCTAAATAAGCAAAAAGACGATAACTTGTTCCCCCTGCATCTGCCAAGTAGAAATATTGATTCCCACCAGGATCTCTAGGCATTTTGCTCATGTATAAAGTCTGGTTGCTGGTATTTTGCCAAACATCTCCCCATTCACAAGCTTCCGTAGAATTCTCACCACAACCTAAAATTTTACCTCCAGAAGCATAAGGATAATGTTTGAAATCATTGTAATAAAGTTCCAAAGTTTTACTTATACTTTGCAAGTCTTCTTTACGCTTACTATCTCTGGATTTTTGCTGAACACTGCCAAAAGTGCGCAGACCCAATCCCACCAAAAGTGCCAAAATTGCCATCACCACTAAAAGTTCAAGTAAGGTAAAGGCTTTTTGGCTGAGTTTCATATTTTTCATAAAGCTTTATTGTCTCGCACAAGGTGTCTCGTTATAGCATTGAGTTGAAGTGGTAAATGGACCCATGTCGCAGTTGTTTCCTTTAACCCAAACGTTACAATCTTGAGATGAAGTATAGGCTGAATTAGCACAACAGTAACACAGGTGAGTGTCGCAATAGTTTTCTTGAGCAGTTGGAATAGGTGTAGCGGTAGTGCTTGGTGCTGGCGTAGAAGTTGGAAAAACAGCTCCATTTAAAACAAGAGGAACTCCTTCAGCAATCCCATAAACATAATCAAAACTATTAGTAAACTCTGGATTATCTTCTGGAATGCCACATCCTCCCTCACATCCAAATTTTTCAATAATTGGATCACTTTTATCGTTTAAAATACTCAAAACTCTATAGCCTTGAGTTCCATCGTCTGGAAAAGGCATGTAAAGGTAAGGCTTACCTGTCTCTGGATCGCAAGGTACCGCCTTCAAATACGGACGTAATGAATCGCCACCACAATCATCTAAATATTCTCTGGGTGGATAAGATTGGTGATCATTATAATAATCTTCAAAAGCCAACTTAATGTCTCTTAGGTCGCTTTTTCTTTGTGCGTCCTTAGCACGATTAACATCAGTTCCAAAAACCTTAAAAATTGCCAACAAGATTAACATCAAAAGTGCTATCACTATTAAAATCTCTATCAAGGTTAGTCCGCTTTGCTTCTTCACTTTCATCTTGTTTTGTTTTAATCTTAACACTATGACGAAAGAAAATAAATTAAGTACTTTTTTCACTTGGTTTCTAATTGGATCGGTCTTTTTATTACCTATCTTTTTTTGCCCTTTCATTATTAATCCTTTAATTAACAGCAAACTACTTTTAGTCTTTCTAATTGCTTTCGTTAGTGTTTTTGTTTTTATTGCTCAAAGTATACAAAAAAAGAGCTGGGAAATAATCAAAACTCCCTTTATTCTTCCTCTATTTGCTTTTGCCTTGCTCGTAATTATCTCTAGTTTGGTTAGTCATCAATATCCGAGTAAGCAGTTATTGGGCATGGGAGGGGCTTACCTTGCCTTCGCCAGTATCATCATGCTTGCTCCCTCAATATTAAAAGATAAATTCAGCAAATACTTTATTGTAGCCAGTAACATAGCAGCTTTAGTTCTAAGTGTTCTTTCTATTGCACAAGCACTTGGCTTTGGACTGAGTTCCTTAATCAATCGCACAGGAATTTTAGAGTTACCAGACAGCCTAGCTTTTTCACTAAGCGGATCGACTTTTGTAGCTATTCAATTTTTATCGGCAGTCTTACTCAGTAATGTTTTTGATCAAAAATCTTGGCAAAAATCCTTGTTTAATAAAATTACCACCGTCTTCATTGCCATTGCCCTTGGAGTTAATGTTCTAGCTATTTTGCCAAAGGGTGAAGCTTCATTCCAAAGTCTTTCTCTCGCTAATAGCGTTAGTGTTGCTAGAGGCAGTCTTACTTTTACTAGAAATGCTCTCTTTGGTTATGGTCCAGATTCTTATGGTAATGCGTACAATATACTTAAGCCTCTTTCAGTTAATGGTCTTGATTACTGGCAATTTACTTTTGACTCAGCCTTTAATCTTCCGCTCACTATTCTTGTAAGCGTAGGATCAATCGCCTTTTTGGCTTATGCAATATTCTTAGTCAAAACTGTAATTGCAGTCAAGAAAAAAACTGAAGAAGAGGTTTTTCTAAAAACCTTTATTTTGACTGCTTTAGTCTGGCAGTTCCTAGTTCCAGTTAATTTAGTCATGCTATTCTTACTTGCTCTGGCGCTAGCTTTCTTCATCAATGCGTATAGAGATAAGTATAAGAAAATCAGTTTCAGCGTTCATAGCTTGACTGATCTTTTACATCGCGGAAAATGGACCAAAACCAAGAATCTCGCTTTCATTGGTGGAAATGTTGCTATATCTTTATTCGCTATTATTGCTCTTTATGTTATTGCTAAAAACTTTTTTGCCTATCATCTGTTATATAAAAGCAGTGTAAGCATTAGTAAAAATCAAGTTGCTGATGCATACGACTATCATAAAAAAGCAAAACTCTTAGCTCCTCAAGTTGCCTTTATTAGAAGAAGCTATTCTCTGCTCAATCTACAGATCGCTATAGCTTTATCAAATAAAGCCGATATTAGCCCAGCTGAACAAGAGCAGGTATTGCAATTAGTTAACCAAGCTATTGGAGAAGCAAAAGCTGCCACAGTCCTTGATCCAAGCAATTACCAGAACTGGTCAGTTCTTTCACAAATATATATGCAACTTCTTGACACAACGAGTCAAGCTCAACAGGAAGCTTTTAATTCTCTCGCCAAAGCTGCTACTTATAATCCAGGTAATCCAGAGATTAGAATAATTTTAGGACAGCTATTCTTTAATGTTAAAAAATATTCAGAGGCAACGACCTTCTTTAATCAAGCTATCGAGAGAAAACCAGATATGTTCCTTGCCCATTATTATCTAGCTCAGACCCTAATTGCTAATAAACAACTAGCGGAAGCTAAGGCCTCTCTCGTTAATAGTCTAAATCTTTTAGATAAAGGGACTGATGAATACAAAACAGTTGAAGATGAACTCAACGCCCTAATCGAACAAATAGAAAATAATGCAAAAGCAGCTGAGCCTATAGATCAAGTTCCTGGATCAGTGATTCCAGATCTATCAGAAGCTAGTTCTAAGCTCTCAACTTTAGATAAAGAGGATGCTGAGGCTGCTATTCAAGAAAGCGCTCTTACACCCGACCAGAGTTTAGTTGAAAACTAAAAACAATTAGCTATATTAAACTGTCTTAGCGATAGCTTTTGTAACTTCAGACAATCCCTCATTGGTAAACATACTAAATAAGATCACATCGGTGTCTTTCTTAGTAAAATATGATCTAAAGGTATCTATCTGCTTAGGAGTGTATATATCTATCTTATTTATTGTCACAATAGATCGTTTTTTGAGCATTTTTGGATCATAATCATTTAGTTCTTTTCTGAGTTGCTCATATTGCTCCCAAAGCATTTGTGCTTTTTTAGCATCACTGATCTTCTCATCAAAAATAGTTTCTTCATCCAAATACAAAATGAACATTAAACTTTTACAGTTTTCGATATGACGCAAAAAGTCTAAACCCAAACCCTTGCCTTTGCTTGCCCCTTCAATTAAGCCTGGAATATCTGCTACTACTAGCTCTTCTTTGCTCTGACCAGAGCCAAGATACATAATTCCTAAGTTTGGCTCGATGGTCGTAAATGGGTAATTGGCAATTTTCGGATTAGCTTTAGTTACTTTGGATAAAAAAGTGCTTTTGCCGGCATTTGGAAAACCAACTAAACCTAGATCGGCTAGCAATTTAAGCTCTAATTGAACCAATTTTTGATCTCCAAAACCACCATAGCCCGCCTCCATGGGAGTTGTTTTAACTGAAGATTTAAAATGTACGCTACCTCTCCCGCCTCTGCCACCATGACAGATGAGAAGTTCTTGATCAGCTTCTTTGAAAGTAATGATTTCTTCTTTTTCTTCTAAATATTGAAGTTGATTGTCTGGATCGCGCAAAGGAATCCCCTGGTTCTCTTCTTCCAGATAATACTTACCACCATATAGAGCGTCGTCCTCGATTAGAGAGTTATTTCTTCTTTTGGCGGCAACTTTATTTTCAGCTAATAAATAAACAACGGTACCGATTGGCACTTCAATGACTTTAGCTTCGCCTTTTTCACCAAATTTCTTGCGACGGTCACCATTCTGACCCCTAGTTGCCTCTATTCTCTTAAGACCCGCATAATCTCTTAGAGTAGTCATACCAGCCTTACTACGGATGATCACTGAGCCACCATCGCCACCATCGCCACCGTCTGGACCACCTTTGGTCACAAATTTCTCTCGACGGAATGATACTTTACCATCACCGCCATCACCTGCTGCTAAAGTTAGTTTGACTAAATCGATCATAGTTTCACCTTTATACTCTAATCTCAGTCACGTTCGACTAAAATTATTGCTTCTAATACTTATTTCAAAAAGCTCAGAGGATTGAGTAAAGCTCCTCCTTGGCGAAGCTCAAAGTGCAAATGTGTACCAGTGCTACGACCAGTGCTTCCCATTTGGCCAAGAACATCGCCTCTTTTAACTCTTTGTCCTGCTACTACTTGTACTGTTGATAAATGTGCATATAAGGTCACATAGCCATTGCCATGGTCGACCACAACTCTATTGCCATAGCCAGAACTGTCCACCCAACCAGCGGTAGTAACTACTCCTGCATCGGCAGCCAAAATTGGTCCAGCAGCACGATTAGCGATATCAATAGCTTTGTGAAAGAAACTATAACCCTGAGTGATCCCACCTGAGGCTGGCCAGATAAAAGAACCTAAGGCAGAAACTGTACCCGCATCTGGAGTTAAACTACCATACTTAGTAGCTCCAGTATAACTACTCGGTAGTTTGACCTCTGCTTTTTCACCCTCTGGAACCATCAAATATTGTCCTACCACTAATTCAAAAGTCTCATCATTGAGAAATTCATTAAAAGGATAGTCAACAATCATCTGCACTTGAGAACCATCTAAGCCATATTTTTTACCGATTGAATAAATAGTTTCACCACGACCAACTTTGTGACGCACTCCATCAACTGGCAAAATACTTAATTCTTGACCCGGCTTAATTTTAGATTTATCAGTGAGATTATTTTCCCAAAGAATGGTGCTTGGTCTTAAACCATAGCGCTCTGCAATGCTAGAGATGGTTTCCCCATCCGAAACAATGTGACTGATAATTTCTCCACCGCGATACTGACGAACTTCTTCTGCCTGTGAAGTGTAAAAATCTGGAGCTGCGGCAGTAGCAGTTGAAAGAATAGGACTAGCCAAAACTTTTTGTTGTCCCTCACTATCTGATTTTGATAAAAAACTTGGTCCCAAAGTAACCATTAAAAAAGTCAGCCCAATGGTTCCAAAATGCAAAAAAGGCTTAGTATATTTACCTCTTTGCATATAAAGAACATCAACTAACTTATCTTTGAACTTTTCAAACCAAGAGAAAATCTTATAAATGCGATATTTAGCGTAGGTTCTAACAAAAATACCAAAAGCTCTCAGGTCTGCGAATAGCAAAGCCAAGCGGTTTGAAATTTTACCACTTTTCCTGCCAGAATCATTTCTTATAAATAGAGCCAATTTAGCCTTTCAATGAAGCTAGGAATTCTTTATTACTGTCGCTTCTCTTGAGTTTTTCAATCAAAGTAATAGTGCGTTCATCTTTGCCTAACATATCAAGCATACGATGAAGAGTAATTACAGATTGATAAGTTACAGGATCAATTAATAAGTCATCGCGACGAGTTCCGGACTTCTGAGCATCGATAGCTGGATGGATGCGTCTCTCAGCTAAACTTCTATCCAAATGGATTTCTTGATTACCTGTACCCTTAAACTCTTCATAGACTAAATCATCCATTCTTGAACCAGTATCAACTAAGGCGGTTCCAACAATTGTCAAAGAACCCTGCACTTCAAAATTTCTGGCTGCGCCAAAAAATTTCTTTGGTGGGAAAAGCGCTGCTGGATCAAAACCTCCAGATAAAGTGCGTCCAGAAGTTGGCATGGCTAAGTTGTATGCTCTAGCTAAACGAGTAATGGAATCAAGTAAAATCACCACATCTCTTCCAGTTTCTACTAATCTCTTGGCTCTTTCTAAAGCCAATTCAGCCACTCGACATTGATCGGTTGCTGCTTCATCAAAATTACTGGCAGCAGTTTCACCTTTGCCCTTAGTTAAAAACTCTATATGACGGCGAATGTCTGTGACTTCTTCTGGTCTCTCACCTACCAAAACGGCCATTAGATGAATGTCTGGATTATTAGCAGCTACGCCAGTAGCGATATCTTTAAGCAAAGTAGTTTTACCTGCTTTTGGAGGAGAAACAATTAAACTACGCTGACCTTTGCCGATTGGAGCAATCATGTCAATAATGCGCAATGAAATTGGTTCTTTGCCTGTTTCTAATTTGATTAAGCTATCTGGATAAACTGGAGTAAGAGATTGAAATTTGACGCGATTTTTTCTTAAATAGTCATCAACTGAAAAACCATTGACCTTATCTACCTTGAGTAAACCCCAAAAACGTTCGTTGTCTTTTGGTCTTCTAGCTGGACCAGTAATTACATCTCCTGGACGGAGCTGCAAACGGCGAATTTGTGAAGTAGAGATATAAGCATCACGCTCAGATTCAGAGAAACCAACACGTAAGATACCGTGCCCATCTCTAGACATATCCAAAATGCCTTCAATGGTTTCAGAAGGATCACTTAATTCTACAAAATTACTTCTGCTCACTTTGTGTCTGGTAATTCTTGGATTGTAATTGTTTTGCTGATTATCTCTTGAATCTCTCTGCTCCATTTTTTCTAATTGAGGCTGCTCTTCCGGCCGTGCTTGTTCTACTGTTTCCACTGGTGGAGCTGACTCTACTGGAACTTGTTCCACTGAAGATTCTTCTTTAACGTCTGCAGATTGCAACTCTTCAGCAAACAAATCATTGGCGCTAGCGCTAGTTTTCTTAACTGGCATAAAAATATTTAACCTTTCTTAATTTAAAAAAATACTGTTTTATCGTGGATCATATGAGATGGGTTTTTGGAAAGACATTTCGGGAAGTCAAAATACTCTACTATTATGTCAAAAAAGCATTAAAAAGCAAGCTTAAATCAAAAACCTAAGGCAAACCGAAGGTTTCACTATTGATACCTTTAGAATTTAATATATCTTTAAGAGCCTGGCCGTCGGTGGCAACATAGACTAAATCCCCCACATAAGCATAAAAATTGCCATAATTATCTCTGTAGCCATCAATTGTCGAATCAGTAAAAATTCTGGTAATATTGTAGTCATCATCTTTTACTGCAACAAAAACTCTGCCCTCTGCACCTGCCAAAGACTCTCTGACCTGTCTAATGAAATTTTGACTAGTAATCTCCATATTTTGCCCAGCTTGAAAGCTATAAACACCTTCGACAATTTTTTCTAAAGGAAGTTTTTCTGCTGAGACTTCGGCGGCAACATCAGTTTGAGCATCTTCCATGGGAGTATTTAAATCTACTGTCATTTCTTCCATGGAATTAGCGTTATTGTTAAGTATCAGCGCTCTATTTCTCTCTAAGTTATAGGCAAAATCTCTAATTTCATCTGAAGTATGACCCTCAGCAGCAAACCAGATCATTCCAGGATCACTGGACATCTCCGCTGACAATCCGGCAGCAGCAAGATCAGCTTTGGCATTCTTTTCAGCAGTCTTAATCATGCCGAAAGCAAAACCAGTCCCTAAAATAGCTAAGGTTATAACTTGCTTGATTGCCACAGAACGCGGAGTTGAATCTTTTTTCTTTTCTAGAGACTTATTATTTCGATCAAAAACTTTATTTGGGTATTCTGTTCGATTCATATATAGGAAAGATTATAAAGCAAAAAGGCGATAAAGAAAACAAAAAACCCTATGCGAAAGCTCGGTTGCCTGCCCAACTACCGAGCCTTCACAAAGGGTTTTGAGATACTTTGATCCAAAAAAAACCACTTAAGTATAATTTACTAAATTGAGGGTGAATGATAACCTATAGACAATTAGTTATCTGAATAAGATAACCATAAAACAAGCTACATTGTTATTCGTGATTCATCAGCGGTAATAATGTTCGCTATAATCCATCTTGTTTAGCTTCTTGTACTGCCTTTAAGAACAAGTTCTAAACGGGATGGATTTTTTTATTTGTCTAACAATCCTCACACTCTTTCCTTAGAAAAAGCTGAGAAAAACCACTCTCCCTCAATAAATTACTGCTTTAAAGAACTAAAGATTATTATATATAAGTTCATAATTTTTTCAATGATCAATCCTATCCTATAACTTTTTCTATGTCTTTTTCTAGCTATCCTATATTTTTATATTTATAACTTTTATTGATGGATATTAGATTGTTTTCAACAAAAATATTGCTAAGAGCTTTTTTGTGTACAAAAAGGGATAACTTTAAAAAAACGAAAAAGATGTCATCTTCTCGACAATTTGCTATACTAGAAGGGTGTTAAAAAACCACATTCTACTTGAGATCAAAACTAGTAAAGACAGCGAAGAAACAGAAGAAACAGCAGTTCAGCTTTTCTCTACTCTGCCAAAATTGAAAAACAATATTTTTGATAAACTTCTTGGCAAAGAAGAAGCTTTAAGTTTCGAAATATTGGTACGCGAACAAAGCATTCACTTTTTGGCCCATATTCCTCTGCGTTTGCTCGAGTATTTTAAAGGTGCAATTCACGCTAGTTATCCAGAGGCTGTTATTTCTGAATTGCAGTTTGATCCGGTAGATTTTTTCTTTGAACCAGATTCAGTGACTAGAGTTGCCAGTCTTAAATTAAAGAATAGCAGCTATTTACCTCTTAAAACTTATCAGGAATTCAAAGATATCGACCCACTTTCCACCCTAATGTCGACCCTATCTAAGAATGATGGCAAAGATACCATCCTTATTCAAATGATTTTAGACAATGATAGTGAGTTTTTCCCCAAAAAAGGACATATCTCTGCTGAAAAATTGGAAGCTCATTCGCAAAAAAGCCTTATTCAAGAAAAAATGGATAAGAGATCGCTTAAAACTGCTTTCAAAATTGCCGTGACCACAGATGATCGTAAAAAAAGCAAACTGATTCTAGAAAATATTGCCGCTTCCTACCAAGCTATTACCCAAAGCGATAGTAATTCTCTTCGTTTAAGACATCGTTATTTTTTCAAAAAGAGTTTCCTAAAGAAAATGGCCAAGCGCAGTTTCAAAGCTTCTCCTCTTCTTAGCCTAAGTCTTGACGAAACTGCCACTCTTTTTCATTTGCCAAATAAAAAATTAGCTAATATTCACAACATTTCTTGGGGTAAAAAAATCTTAGGTGAAGCTCCAGAAAGATTACCCGTGGTTGACCGAGATACTCCAGACGAGATTAAAAATGATATTAATGTAATTGCCGAAACCGTTTTCAAGAACAGAAGCACTAAATATGGCTTATTGCGTAGCGATCGCCGCCGTCATGTCTATGTCATTGGAAAAACTGGCACTGGTAAGTCCACTCTTTTAGCCAACATGGCTATTAATGATCTCAAGCATAATGAGGGCATGTGTGTCATCGATCCCCATGGCGATTTAGTGGAAACTTTACTCGATTACATTCCAAAACATCGTATTAACGATGTTGTCTATTTTGATCCTTCTGATCAAGACAGAACTGTGCAGATTAACCTTTTTGAGGGTGAGAACGTGGTTCACCGCGAGTTAATTGCTTCGGGAATTATTTCGGTTTTTCAGAAGCTTTATAGCTATTCTTGGGGTCCAAGACTTGAATATATCTTGCGCAACTGTCTTTTAACTCTACTTAAAAGCAAAGAATCAAAGCTTTCCGATGTTCTTGAACTACTAACTAACAAAAACTTCCGCGATAAAATCGTTGAAAATCTCGACGACCCAATCTTAAAAAGCTTTTGGGTTAATGAATATAACAAAATGCAAGATCGCCAACGCCAAGAATCAATTGCCTCCATTCTCAACAAGGTTGGCCAATTTGTCTCTTCACCAATCGTTCGCAATGTAGTTAACACCAACCAATCTTCCTTTAGTATTGAAGAATTGATGGCTCAGGGCAAGATTTTGCTAGTCAACTTATCTCAAGGTCGCTTGGGTGAAGATAATGCCACTCTACTCGGCGCAATGATGATTACCAAAATTCAATTGGCTGCCATGGCTAGAGTCAATGTTGAAGAAAAAGATCGCAGAGATTTCTATTTATATGTCGATGAGTTCCAAAATTTTGCTACTGATGCTTTTATCAAAATTCTCTCTGAGGCTCGCAAATATCACCTCAACTTAACCTTGGCTAACCAATATATCGATCAGATTCCTGAAGAAGTTAGACAGGCTATTTTTGGCAACTGTGGAAACATCATTAGTTTCGTAATGGGTGCTGGCGATGCGACCTATTTCCAGGCAGAATACGGCGGTCTTTACACTCAGGATGACCTACTTAATCTAGATAAATATCAAATTATTAATAAAATTTCCATCGATAACGTGCTTAGTCGCCCATTCCCAGCCTACACCCTTAATTTAGCGAAGAGCAGCAATCAAAATCGTGAAAAAGTAATCCGCAATAGCCGTGAACGGTATGCGAAAAAGAGAAATTTATAATTGTTTCTCTTTTCCTAACAAGTTTAAATCTTTTAACAAGCTTCTAATATCTCTATGTGTCTCTCGTGAAATAATTTTCTCAAAGCCTAACCTTCGGGCTTCTTTGGCTCTCCTCTCAAAATATGGGCTTTTTCTTATCTCTCCAAGCAGACCGATCTCACCAATAAAAACAGTACTTTGAGGTATTTTTTTACCCGAAAGTGAGCTTGCTATGGAGACCGCTAGACCCAAATCCACGCTGGCTTCTTTGATACGAAAACCACCTGCTACACTCAAGAAAATGTCATAGAAAGCCAAGGGCAACTGAGCGTGCTTTTGCAAAACCGCTGATAAAACTTGAATACGAGCTAAATCCACTCCTCTGCCCACTCTGCGTGGCATGGCTAATTGCGACTTCACCACCAACGCCTGCACTTCCGCAAGCAAGGGACGAGTGCCTTCCATCAAACAAACGGTTGCCGCACCAGTCACCATTTGATTGGTGTTTTCCAAAAACAATTCACTAGGATTGCTAATCTCTCGAAGTCCATAGTCTTCGCTTTGAAAAAGACCAACTTCATCAGTCGCTCCAAAGCGATTTTTTAGCGATCTAAGGATACGTAATTGGTCGGATCTTTCGCCCTCCAGTAGCAATACTGTATCAACCATGTGTTCAAAAACCTTAGGTCCTGCAATTACTCCATCTTTGGTAATATGACCAATTAAAAAAGTAGGGATCCCGAAAGCTTTTACGGTATTAATAATGCGATCAGCTACTTCCCTGATTTGTCCCACACTACCACTCGCTCCAGTCAAGAAGCTAGTCGATAATGACTGAATACTATCAACGATTAAAAGATCCGGTTTTTCTTTTTTGATCAAGAAATTCAGTTCATCAGCATCAGTAGTAGTGATAAAAACCAGACTTTCACCAATCTCTTCTCTAGAATAAGTATTGTGTTCATTATCTAAAAATCGATCTATTCTCAGTGATATTTGACTAGGACTTTCTTCACCAGCTACATAGAAAATCTTTAGATCATCCATTTTCTTTACTGCTTTCTTTCGTTCAAGCATAATCTGCAGAATCATTTGGGTTAAAAGGGTCGATTTGCCAATTCCCGGTTCACCACCCAATAGAACTACCATTCCTTCAACCAAACCGCCACCCAAAACCCGATCCAACTCACCAATGCTAGTAGAAAAACGCTGTTTTGCGGCGTTACTGCGCTTCACTTGAGAGAAAACTACTCTTTTTTTACTAATTTCCTCTTCACTGAGACTGTTGTTGGTTCTCAATCTACGAGTCGTCTCTTCAGCCGGCGTGATTTCTTCAACCAGCGTATTCCAGCTACCACATTCGCCACACTGCCCCATCCACTTAGGAAAAGTGGCTGCACAGTTTTGACAACGAAATAAAGATTTTGCTTTAGCCATAATTATTTTGCCTCAATGCTACCCACAAAAAGGGTGTCACCACTATATTGACCGCTAACCGTCACAGATTGACCAAGGTAATCTATGAGGTTAATTGCATAGCTATCAATTTCTTTTGGAGTTTGACCAGACTCCTGCAAATAAAAAACTCCTCCACTGCTAGAAACAGTTCCAGTCTTCGTAGTTGTACCAGTCTTTTGAGTAGTTGTTGAAGATGTGCTTGGATTTTTTTGGGCAGATTTTTTGGCGTTTTGAATCCAAAGAAAAGCTCCGCCCGCCAAAACTATAAATACCACGATCATTAAAACAAATTTTTTCATTAAATCCCTTTCTTTTTTAACTTTGTCATTATTTTACTAGATGAAAGTGCAGGATTAAAATCATGAACTACGGTTAATTTACCACCAAACTCAGCTAAAATAGTCGCTTTTTCGGCTTGAAAAGCTGTGTTAGAAGATACGGCCATAAAATCTGGTCTTATTTCAGCAATTAATTTGCGATGATCCTCTGCTCTGGAAAATTCCTCTGGCAAAATAAAAATAAAGTCAGCCAGCTCCCATTTATTCAAATTTTCCAAGCGCTGTACTTGATTATTGATTGGTCGGTCTTCACCTTTCATCTGCTTAACACGCAAGTCAGATTCTATACCAATGATAAGTAAATCTGCTAATTTTTTAGCTTTTTGCAAAAAAAGATGGTGTTCTTCATGTAATAAATCAAAAACCCCAGTCACTAAAGTTAAGCTTTGTTTTTTTGCTTTTCTTTTTGCCAAAAAATTATCTAACTCTTGATTCATGTTTATCTTTTTGATACCCAAGTTTAACATGTGAGAACTTTGAAGTACAATCAATCTTATGAAGAAAATTGTCGTTATTGGCGGAGGTACAGGTAGTGCAGTTACACTTGCCGGTTTGAAAAAATATAAAAATATTGAACTAAGTGCCGTCATAGTGGTTTCTGACAATGGTGGCTCTACCGGTCGATTAAGAGATGAGTTTGGTTTTTTACCAGTTGGAGATTTGCGCCAGTGCATCGCTGCTTTGGCCACGGGAGAAAATGAGGAAGAAATTCGCCGTTTGTTGCTTTATCGTTTTGACAAAGATTCAAGTCTTCAAGGACACAACCTAGGTAATTTAATTCTTACTTCTCTAGAGAGCTTAACTGGCTCTGCCAGCAAAGCTGTCGAACTTGCTTCTAAAATATTCCGTATTAATGGCACGGTTCTGCCGATTAGTGAAGATAGCGTCAATTTGGTCATCCATTATGACGATGGCAAAGTTGCCGTTGGTGAAAAAAATCTCGATGACCCTAAATTCGGTGGTAAAAAAATCAAAGAGCTTGCCTTAGATAAAAAAGCTAAAATTTATAGTAAAGCTTATCGGGCAATCGCCGATGCAGATCTCGTCGTACTTGGCCCAGGAGATCTCTACGGAAGTCTTTTGGCAAATACTTTAGTTGATGGTTTTGCTGAAGCTTTAGCAGAAAATAAAAAAAATGGTGGTAAGTTTGTCTATGTCAGTAATTTAGTCACTCATTTTTCCCAAACTCACCAAATGAGTGCTAGAGATCATCTTTTAGAAATCCAAAAATACTGTCAAAGACCAGCAGATTTTGCCCTGATAAATGACAGTCCCATTCCAAAAAAAATTCTAAGCATCTATCAAGAAGCCAATGACTATCTCATAATGGATGATTTAGAAAATAAAGAAGGCGAAACTCAAATAATTAGAGCAAATTTGCTTTCAACTACTCTGTTTAAGGCAGAAAAAAATGACTCTCTAACTAGAAGTTTAATTCGTCACCATAAAGATAAATTGGCAAAAGCTTTGCTTAAATTAATCTAATTTATTTGGAACTGTATTTGCTAATAACGCTTGTCACTCCAGTGGCAGCAGTTTCTAGAGCTTTTTCAACACTAGTGCTAGATAAGACAGCATTGATCGCATCTTCGTAATACTTAATTATTTGATCATTGAGACCATTGTCGTGAGTAAAACTCGACATATACCAAGATTTAGCTATTGGTGCATCAGCTAAATAAGCTCCAACTAACTCGCTACTCTGCAATTCGCTTGCCATGTCAGTGCGAGGATAAACTTCACCAAAGGCACGATATTGGCTAGCATCGTTATAAAACTTACGTAAAACTTCTGGAGTAGATAAATATTTTAAAAATGCCCAAGCTGCATCTTTATTTTTACTCTTTGCACTTACTCCTTCAGCCCAAAAAGTCGCCCAAGAAGCAGGATTTTCGGTATCTAACTGTGGTACTCTTGCTACTGCAAAATCCAAATTTGGATTGAGATTTTTGACTTCATGTACTCTCCAAGATGGAGCAAGAATCATTGCTACATCTCCTCTAGCAAAAGCGGTTGTGGAATTAGCTAAACGATCCGACCAAACCTTATCTTGTTTAACAAAATTAGTATAAAAAGTAATGGCATCTTTGACGTATTGGCTATTGGCGTTGGCTGGATTTCCACCATTTTGAATAATGAGCAAAGCTAAGATGTCAGAGAAATTATCAACATTGCCAGCATTGCCAATTGCTAAACCAGCTCTAGTAATATTGTCACTGCGTCTTTCATTTAGATTGCTTGGTACAGTTAGCCTGTTAGCTGCTGTACGCAGTTCTGCCCAAGTAGTTGGGACATCTAAATTGGCAGTTTTAAGCATTTCTTTGTTATAAAACAAAGCTAAACCGTCATACATCATAGGAATACCGACAATTTGGCCACCAACTTGAAGATTGGTGGAAGCAACTGGATAAAAAATCTGCTTGTATTCTGTTAGGCTCATAACACTAGACGGCATAGCAGCGAGACTCGTGCTCAACATCGGCACCCAAGAAACGTGATAGCGAAAGATGTCTGGTCCATTACCTGAATCAATTGCTTGCTGCAATCTCTCTCGATAATCTTGGTGAGACTGTTTGCGGTAATCAATTTTAATTGAAGGATTTTTAGATTCAAAATCTGCAATCACTTGTTTCAAAATCTGACTATCTTCCCATAAGCCCCAATAAGTAACTGTAGTGATTTGAGTTGTTGCACTACTCGTCGCACTACTGCCACTAGTCGATTTGGTGGTCGTTTTAGTCTTCGATCCAAACAAATTAAAAATTAGAATCCCCACAAGAGCCAAAATTAAAACTCCAACACCAATTAAAGCTGGCAAAGGAATTTTTCCCTTGAGACTAGCTAATGGATTAGGCATTTTTGGCTTTGGTTTAGCAGCTTCCTCAACCTTTGGCGTCTCTGGATTTACTTGAACAGTTGGCTCAGCCGTCATTGTCGGCGTACTTGCCGTCATTGGCTTTGTAAATATCGCTGGTTCTGGTTTTTTATCATTCTCAATTGGCGCCATATCTTTTAAAGACATTTGTGAAAGTGGACTCATTGGTCGACTCGCCATCTGTTCTGCTTTTGGCTCAGAGCTATTACCTTGAGGAGCAGATAATGGAGGAGCTGCTACTCTCATGTTTGGAGGAGTGCCACCTGGGTTTTCTCTAGACAAACCACCAGGAATAACCTGAGTCTGACGAATTTGAGTTGGAATTACAGCCTGAACTGGCTGAGGTGCTGATTGAGTCGAAGACTGAACAGGCTGATCTGTCTGATCTGTCTGACTATTTAAGCCTGGGATGTTCGGTTTTGGTAAGTTCTGACTTGGCATATTAATAAACTACAAAGTACAATGTAGTTCGTCCCTATTATGGATAAAATTTATTCATCAATCAAGCTCAACTTTAAACAAAGAAAGCAGAATATAGCTCTACTTTCTTTGGGTTTATTGCTTCTTTTTATGAGTATTTGGTTAATTGCTGTTTACAACAATTATTATCAAGACCGTTTCTATCCAAAAACCTTCATCGAAGATCTTAATGTTTCTGGTTTGAAAGTTGATGAAGCAAAAACCAAGATTCAAGAAAAGATGAGTGAAAAAGTTGATTTTGAAAATGATTTTTTAACTATATATTACTTAGATAAAAATATTCAAAGCAGTCTCAGAGATCTTGAAATTAAAAATAATTTAGATGATGTTTTAACAGAAGCTTTTGCAATGGGACATCAAAAAAATATTTTGAAAAAATATGGCCAAATCATTAAAGGACATCTTTATTCAAACAAATATTCTTTAGGTTTAAGCTACGACCAAGAAAAAATTCAGCTTTTAATTGAAAAGCTAAAAGAACAAGTTGATTCTGCAGGCGAAAAACCAAGTGTTTTTTTAGTTTACGGTAAAGTTGAGATTTCTGAAGGCCAAGATAGTGATAAATTACTCATCGATGAAACTTGGCAAAAATTACATCAACAAATTCTTGCCAAAGATTTACGTAATTTAAATAAAGAAGACCTACAAATAGAGGCTGTCGTAGAGCACCCAATTCTGGCCCTCAATCAACTTCAATTGGAGATGAGCAAAAGTCGCGCAGAAAAACTTCTCAATCAACAATTAACTTTTGGTTATGAATATCAAAAAATTGTCATTACTGATAAAGAATTGATGAGCTTCTTAGCCTTACCTGAAGGCTTTGATGAAGTAGTAATGAATGGTTTTCTTGAAGTCCTAAAAAACCAAATCAATCGCCCCAGTAGTGACGCTAGTTTTATTTATGATAAAGACACTTTAGAGGTCACAGAGTTTGTACCTGACAAAAATGGTCTAGAAATTGATGTCAGCTTTACTAAAGAAACTATTAAAAACTTTTTATCCGAATTAGAAAATGGAACAAATATACAAAATTCCTTTGATTTGCCAATGCAAAGTCTGCCGGCTCAAATTACTTTGGCAAAAACGAATGATTTAGGAATTACTGAAGTAATTGGCTTTGGAGAAAGCTGGTACGCTCACTCTATTCCTAATCGTATCTACAATGTCACTTTGACCGCTGACCGAATTAGCAATCATATTGTTAAACCAGGAGAAGAATTTTCTTTTAACAAGGCTCTTGGTGAAGTTTCTGACAAGACTGGTTTTCGTAATGCTTACATCATCGAGGCTGGAGAAACTAAACTCGCTCCAGGGGGTGGGGTTTGCCAAGTAAGCAGTACTCTTTTCCGTTCTTTACTGGATGCTGGTCTCAAAATCACTCGTCGGCTCCCCCATGCCTACCGTGTTTCCTATTACGAGATTGGCAATGAGCCTGGCTTTGACGCTACCGTTTATTCTGGTGATACAGACTTGCGTTTTATTAACGACACCAACGCTCATATTCTAATTAATTGCCAAAGTGATAGCGAAAATCTCTATATGTTTTGTAAAATCTACGGGACTAGTGATGGTCGCTACAATGAAATTGTTAAATATAAAAAGTGGGGCCAGACTTCTGCCCTACCAACAGTCTATATTCCTGATCCTAGCTTAGCTCCTGGACAACTCAAGCAAATTGATTGGTCAGCCAGTGGCATTAAAGCCGAATTTACTAATGTTGTTTACGATAAAAATGGCCAAATCATGCACGAAGACTACTATTATAGTAGTTACAGATCTTGGGCTGCCAAATATTTACAGGGGGTTTAGTTTCTAAAACAAAAGCTCTTTTGTTGCACTTCTTGAAATATTGAACTTAGATAATAAAGGTATGGGCCGGAGTGCTGGTGCATAGCTCTGTCCGCGAAATAGAGTTCGGGGGTCCAATTCCCCTCCGGTCCACACCATTAACATAAAAAATTAATCTTGAAAAATTAAAAATTTTTTTGTATAATTCATTTAGTTTCGCGGATAGAGTTGGGGAATTTCCCTGAATTTAAAATCACTCTTTTTAGGGTGATTTTTTAGAAAAGAAACCATTTTTATCTATTTTCTGCATTAAATAATGGGCCAACGATCTGAATGTTGGCGGGAGCTCTTAAATTAAACCAGTCCTTAAATTCATTCCCAGGAAAATTTTCCGATTTACCATCACCATTAACTGTAACTGTTGTGGTTCTTCCAATAGAGAAATCCGCTGAAATTGAAATAGAACTCACATTACTAAAATAAGACATTCCTCTATTTGAAAGTTCATTTTTCACTTTTTCTTCATTCCAAGTTTCACCACAATTAGAATTATTTTTATCAGTCTGACAAAAATGATCTCCCAATGAATTATCTGCCCTAGCCAATAGAATAACATTGGCAATATCTGCTACTTCAGATGGCTTTAACCATGCAGAATTGCCATGTTGAGATCGATAACCTTGAGCACTATAAAAACATGGAGAATCTTTATCATAAGATTTTTCATTTAAATCTGAAAAACTATTTACATCACCACTAGTATCACGTAACCTTTTTGTATAAGAAGTTGAACTTGACCAAACATCTCCTGAATTAAAAGTATAACCACCTGATGTAGAAGCAAACCAACCTTTAATAATTTGCCCATCAGCTACCATAACTTTTCCCGATGTATCAGAAACCGCATTGTCCCAATCTCCACCTTTTGGATCAGTTTTAAAAACTTGACAATATTGATTGGCACAAATAGAGCTATCACCATTATTAGTTAGAGCTAAAACATAAGATCTGGCAGCAATAGCTTGGGCCTTTAATGCCTCAGAAGGCCAACTTCCAGGAACTTCATAAATTCTTTTCATATAATCTTCTAGGCTTCCAGTCCAGATAATATTTCCTTTGTTCATCGCATTACTATCATTAACTTTAATAGTGGCACTCACTCCATCTCTATACTCATTGAAGTTAAAATAGGCGCGTAGAATTTGATCATAAGTTTGCCCAGCTTTTGCTCTACCATAAGCTCCATATTGATTCAAGCCAACTCGATGTGGAATACCATATGTAAAAAAAGCAAAACCACTACCGAACCCTGGATCAATTTTTCTATCATCAACACAAACTAGTGCTCCTGCGCCTAAAGAACTGGGCAAATTTAAACTCGCCTGTCTACCACTTATAATCTGCTGAAGTTTCGTGCTTAATTGAGCAATTTCACTGCTCAATTCACTTTGATAGCTTTTTGCTTTGACCACTTCACCTTTGAAAAAATCAGCTTGCTCGTCTAACTGCTCCGATAAAGCTGCTAAGCGCACTTGATCTGATTCAAGTTTTTGTTTGTCTTCATTGAGTTTATTTATTTCTTCTGAGAGAGAACGAATCAGACGATCATCTTGAGCACGAGCAGATTCTTGATAAGCTAAATCCTTAGTTAATTGATTGGCGCTTTGGCTAGACAGAAAAAGACTGAGTGGGTTAAAAGTGCGGCCTCTTTTATAAGACTCAGCCACTCTGTTTGAGAAAATCTGGTAATGATAAACCAAAGCCTCTTCTCTTTCGCCGATGCTCACTGCCAAAGCTGCTGCTTCGTTTTTTGCTTTAGCAATGCCAGCTTTAGCGGAATTTATTCTGGCTTCGAGACTTTTCAGTTCTTTTTCAAGTGGCGTGGTAGCGTTTACAGAAGCCTCAAGATCTTTTGAGAGTTTTTCTATTTCATTTTGGATATCACCAATTTCATCAGCACTCACATAAAACAAAGGCTTAAACATCAAAATTCCCGCCACTAAAGCCGTAAAGAACACAAAAAAGCTGAGCTTGCGGAAAAAGGGCATAGCAGGCTTCTCACTAAATAAAAATAATTAATTGATTAAGTATAGATTTTAGCACATTTCAGTCATCTTCTGATGACGATAGTAGTTTGACTACTTGAGGAAGAAGAAATGACTAAAATGGTTAAAAGATGACTTAAGAAAAAATTATCTTTTATTTAGTGAGAAGCCTATGATTCTACTATAATAAAAGCTTGGTTTTAAAGCTGTTTAATGATTTAATATAAGGGTGAATAGAATGAAATCAATCACTCTGGCTTTGTTGTTAATTAGTTCTTTTTTTTCTATTAGTGTAAAGAGTGCTTTTGCTACAAAACCAGAACCCATCATTGAGACAATAGAGGTTTATCAAACAAGAACCATCGTTGATAGCGAAACAAAAGAAGAAAGAGAAGCACAGTGTAATTTCTTTAATGGTTGTGTAGAGGCTGGAGAAAACGTGACAATTCACCTCTCTGGAATCGCCTACAACAATGGACTTCCTCTTCCAGAGGGTTCCAAAGTAAAAGTTCGTTTAAAATCAGAAGGGTGTAATGACTGGCCTGTGGGTGGCGGTTTCCAAGAAGCCACCCTCTACGACAATTACGTTGAAATCACAGCTCCAGGCTTAAATATTAAAGGCACCTGCTCTTACCAGTTAATTGTCAAGTTGGAAGCAGGAGAATCAGGACTAACTGGAGACGATAAACCAGAAACAAATAAAACCTATTTGGCAACTTCAACTATTGTTCAAGCTCAATGTTCATCAGAACAATGTAATGAGGATCTTACTAGGTCTTCAAGATATGAACTATGTTCACAAATTGATGAAAGCGCTCCAGAATATCAGTCTTGTGCTGATTGTTTTAGTAATGATGGGATTTGGACAGCTGTTGGCTGCATACCCAGCAACCCGAATGATGTAATTAAAGTAATTATTACTATTGGCTTGGCACTCGGAGGAGGAGTAGTTTTGGTAATGATTTTGGCTGGTTCTTTTATGCTTTCCGTCTCTCAAGGAGATCCAAATAAAACCAAAGAGGCCAAAGAAATTATCACCTCTGCCATAATCGGCTTATTATTTGTGATATTTTCCGTAACTATACTGCAGTTTATTGGTGTAGAAATTTTGCACATACCTGGATTTGGAGAATAAAAATGAAAAAAATTATTCAAATTTCACTATTCCAACTTTTATTTGCTTTTCTTTTTACCGGGATTGGATTGGCATATAGGTGTGGTGAAAATTTTAAGGTTTATTATGGAGACGATGTCAGTACTATGTGCGAATGCGCAGCTGTAAACAACGAAGCTGCCTTCGTAAGCTTTACTAGTGGTGCCCCATCTACATACTGTTGTGGTTTTTATTATGGCGGTGAATGTCACATTGAAGAACAAAGTGATGAAGAAGAAACAAATACCTATGGGTGTGGAGAGGGCTTTATAGTTCTAAAAGATCAAGATATTTCTGGAATGTGCCAGTGTTCAATTGTAAATAATCAAGCAGAACTAATGAACTTTGATCAAGGAACGCAAACATACTGTTGCGGAAACGTTCAGGGAACACAATGCAGAACTTACGAAGATCCCAATGACTATGCATGTGGAGAAACGAATAGTAGCGCCACCGTGCCAGATGGAGCAATTTGTAAATGTGATGGGGCAACTTGGGAATCACGTAAAGACGGTTTCCTTAATTGGAGTAAGGGCATTTGTTGTGGTTGGGTTGTAGACAATGTATGTCTCAGCGAAGATCCTGCCGCAACGAATGCTTATTGTGGGGATATTTATCCAGCTGGTGAAAAAAGTTGTATCTGTGGAGGTAGTGGTGGTCCAGTTCCCATGGAAGATGGCAATACTTGCTGCGGCTGGCTAGAAGAAGGAGTGTGCAAAAGCACCGATGTCGGCATTAGCGATCTTGAAGTCTCTGGTGATTTACTAGATAGTCTCAATCCTCTTTCTTCAGGAGATAATAAAGATGAACTTAGCACTCCAGGAGGAATTATTTCAAGAGCATTAAGCAATTTTATCTTCCCAATCGCAGGAATTATTCTTTTTGCAGTTTTACTACTCGGAGGATTCCAAATGCTTTCTGGAGCAACTAATTCAAAATCCTTGGAGGAAGGTAAGCAAAGAATTACTTCTGCAATCATTGGATTTATTATTCTCTTTGCAGCCTACTGGATTGCGCAATTGCTAGAATTAATCTTTGGTATTCGCATTCTTTCCTAGAACTAGCATTCTTAGTATAATCAAGCTTGTGTTTAATAGATTTTTCAAAAAATCAGCGTTGTTTCTGCTCCTCTCGCCCATTTTATTTCTAAGCAATCCTAAGCAAATATTTGCTCAAGCTGCTGACGATGATCAGGCTCAAATTGTCGATCAAAGTAAGCTTTATACAATCATGCCGATGTTTTTACCAAGTGCTCCGAGCTCTTTGAATTATAGTGATTTATTAACCACCATGACTAAGGATCAGGGATATGAAGCGCACTGTGCAGGCGCGCAGTGGGTAATTAGTGAGAAACAATATGGCAATGCAGCTAAATTTTTTAGCCAGTTGCCAAGAGAAAACTTCTCTACGCTTGCGACACAAGTCTTTGGCAGTTCTGATCCTTATATTGTAGATTTCACCAAAGCTCGCATTCCAGTAATCCGAGGCATGGAATCGAAGTCAGACACCATGAAGAATAGTTCTATTGAAGGAATGTTTGGAGCAAATTATCAAACCATAAAAGACATCTACATGCTTAATTCAGCTGGTGTTAGCGAGAGACTTCTAACTTCATATCAGCAGTGTTTAGCAAAAAGTCAAAACCTAGTCAGTATTAATAAAATTTGTGCTGAAATCAAAGGCGAGCCCTGCTCTCTTAATAAAGAGTATTCCATCGAGGTAAATGAGAATCCTGTTACTTTCAAAGTGCTAGAAATTCTAGAATGGTTCTCTCAAATTCGTCCAAGTCTGAGTGGTGATGAACTTTATCAGCAAGTTTGTGCAGACATTACAGGGGGTGGTTCCACCGACGCAGCTGAGTTTAATGAAGCCCATACTGATCTCCCCGACGTTAGTCAAGAATTTTTAGACAAAACCAAAGCAGCTGTCGGTGTCATCTCTATTGATATGGACACTCTCTATCGTTTAGCTTTTTTGGTTTTGGTTCCCACTCAAAACATCAGTGGAGATGCAGACAAATTTCACTTCCTGCAATCCAGCCCAAGAATTAACGCAGAAGTTCAAGCTCCAATTTTCATTGCTTTCAAAATTCCTGAATTTGGCACTAATAAATCTAAATTCGTTAATAATATCGATAGTTTAGAGCTAACAAAAATGGCTATTCAGGCTGCTGCACAGAACAAAGCAGATCTAGACGAGCAGAACACTAATCGTGATAAAAATTATGAAGCAGCTAAAAACGCTCCCTACATTCAAGACCCCGTCATTAAATGTCCTGAGGGTTTTCCTCAGTGCACAAGAAGTTCAGACAATGCTCTTCTTAATGTCTTAGTTGATATGATTAACGGCGCAGCACCAAATTGTAAAGATGTTACTCTGAGAGTAGTTGAAGAAACGACTATCGAAGAAATTTTTAATCAAGAAGACCAAAATTGGGAAAAGGCTGGCGATCTTTTTACTCCCGCCAATAAAGATATAAAAGAGAATTTATATAAAAGTAATACCAATGAAGAAACCATTAAAAAACTTGGTATCGACAGCTCTAATATATTTAATTGGCAATTAACCGTCGACGAAAAAAAGGAAAGCTATGGCACCCCAGTTGTTGTTAATGCCTATCTCGTTCTTCCAGTTGGAGAAACCATAAAAGACGTCAATAAATCTCTGTCAATTTTTTGGAATGAAGAAGACTTTTTTAATCTGGTTAAAACTAATGTCATTGAAGATATGAAAAACGCTGATGGCACAAATAAAATGGGCTCAATTCCAAAATATTACACGATTAAAGGAGCTGATGTTGGTATAGCTTCCTCAGATGTCAAAAGCTACATTGATACTTGCGAAGAAACTCTTGTTTTTGGCGAAGATGGCCTCTATCGCACAGAATATACTTGTACTAGCTATAATTATGGTTTTGGACTGGATGAAGAAAAAGACGCTCCACTCTATCCAGATTTTGGCCTTGGATTTATGTTAAGAAAAATCCAACAAACCCTGCGTGCTACCTTTGATCAAACCTATGATTACATTGCTTCCTGCCAAAGAGTTGAAGACATGTTCCTTGGTCGCTGTAGTGGCGATCCGAGTGGGAAAACTCAATCCGTATGTACCGGCGAATCATTTAAAAATATTAAGAACATGCCTAGTTATGAAGGCATTCCTCAATTTGCCAAAGATGTTTATGCAACCGGCATCGCTCCAAAAATTACTTCCGAATTAATTGAGGCCTATGAATATGCTGAAGAACAAACTGGTATTCCATGCGAAGTTGTAGCTGGCATTCATTTTACAGAAGGAGGACTCAGTCCAACTAATTCTGTCTTTGATGGAGGTACCCTACACGGCTCACTAAAAGATGATGCCAAAGGTGCTATGGAGCATTTGATCAGTAAATGGCCAGGACAATTCGATAAAAATAACATTGAATATGAGGATTTAGTCACAGCCATCGGTGGCTTTAATGGTACTGGCAATCAAAATTGTGGCAAAGAAACTCGTTGGCTGAATGGTGGCAAATGCCCTTCAGAGTTTGCTTCTGAAGATCATCCCCATCCACTTGCTTACATTGATGAAAGACATAGCGATATGGACTTAATCTTTTGCTTAGACTTCACTGAGTTTAATTGCAGTGTTAGTCCAACTGCGGCGACCTTGGCTACATTGCGCAGCCAACTTGATGAAAAACAAGTTAATTCAGGGTTTTCAGATGAAACAAAAGAAAATTTAATTAGCGACGCTGCAAATTATTGCTTCGCCAACTCCAGCGTGTGTCAAAGTCTAAGCGACGGTGGTAAATATCCAAAATATCAAAGGCCTGGCTCAGTTACCACGGCTATTTTACTGAATGAATCTGGGGTTGGACAATAGTTTTCTTCTTTTTGTTGACAACTGTGGAAGAATTTTCTGGCTTTAATTTAAACAAACGCATTGCACCAAGTTGCAATAGTTCTGCCACTGCTAAAAAAGTATTAGAGCTGGTGTTCTGAGCCTGTAAACCAAGGTTTTTATCTTCAATGCCATAAAGTAGCAAGGTTGGCAAATTACTTTTAGCTAAAAGATCTTCATTGTTTTGATCCATATCTTTGAGCAAATAAAAAACTGCTTCACAGTAAGAATTGCTTGGAGAAATATCTAAGTTAAGCTTGCCAAAATCTGGAATAAAATTATTAATTGTTACCAAGTGATTATCAATGCCTTTATAAAGATTCTCGTAAGCAAAATAGAGTTGATTGAGTTTTTCCAAATCCTCCACTCCACATAAAATTAGCAAATCGGCTTGAGCGCCGGCATAAGAAAATTCAAGTGCTGAACTATCGAGTGGAGCGACACCTTTTTTTGGCTTGATAGTTAAATAAAAACGCTTGTCTTGCTCGCCAATGTAATAAGAAACTTTGTCGACCTGATCTTCCTGATAAGGAAAACTAACCAAGAGATTTTCTTTACCTAATTCATGTTCAATTAACTTAACATCAATAAAATCATTTAGTTCGGTAGGAATTTTTTGTTTGAGTTTTGGAGTTAGTAGTCGCGCCTCCTGTTTAGCACTTAGAAATGAATATAGACAATAAGTTGCTAAAAATAAATCTAGATTTTCTTCTTCTGGAAAAATAATTAGAGCATTTTTGCTTATTTCTAAAATGTCCTTGAATTTATTAGTTTGAGCTTGATCGATCATCTATGATTGTTTTAAATGTTTTCCCGAAGAATGTCAAGAATTATCTTTTGCAGTTTTGCTCTGTTTCATCTAGAATATACTTGTTTTATGTTACGTAAAAAAGCTTCTCACCTGCTTTTGGTTTTGTTTTTGGTTTTTTCGTGCTTTTTGATGTCTGCTAAACCTGCAAAGGCTAGTACTATTTCTGACTGGCTTTCTTCAGTCTTTCATATTAAAGAAGCTACAACCAGCTATTCCAACGCTCTTCTTGAGGAAGGAGTGGCTCAAGAAAAAAATGTTTCCTCGACTTGGGCTAATAGTTTTAACTACATAAATGGCAACGTTTATGGTGGTGAAACAATGGCCAAAATTAGTGGCATAACTGGCGCAGACAAAATTGCTCTTGAAGAAAGCTTGGGAGATGGCATGCTGGGAGACGTAAACAAAGGTATCGTTGCTCTCTACACTCCTCCAGCTAGCACCAGAACCTACGTTGCTGATGTGATGAAATCAGCCAAAATTATTCCAGAAGCTCAAGCTCAAGGCCTTGGCTTTGCTGCTCTTGATCCAATTTTAGAAACCTGGAAATCTTTTCGTAATCTAGCTTATCTTTTCTTTGTACTTATTTTTCTCATCATTGGTTTTATGATCATGTTCAGAACCAAAGTTGGACAAGCCGCCATTACCGCCCAGCAGGCCATTCCCAGCGTCATCATTGCCATGCTGGCTGTTACTTTTTCTTATGCCATCGCAGGATTTATGATCGATATTATGTATGTAGTGATGTACATGCTAGCTGGCTTTTTTACCGAGGGTTCAGACATTGTGACGAGAAATATATTTGGCCTAGTGGGCTTAATGTTCAAAGGAACCACCGGTTCCACTCAGAATGCCATTGAACAATTCATGGAAGATGCTTTAAACATTGGTTTAGTTGGTGAAGCTATTGCCTGGATGTCCAGTTTACTCGGCACAGTAATTGTCGGTATTGCTATTCTTTTCGCTACTTTCAAAGTCTTTTTTGAATTAGTCAAAACCTATGTAGCCGTACTTATTCAAATTATTTTTTCGCCAATTATCTTAATGCTTGGTGCTTTTCCAGGTAAAAATGTCTTTGGCAAATGGCTCAAAGACCTCGCCGGCAACCTAATTCTTTGGCCCGTAGTTCTACTCTGTATTTTAGTGCAACGCATGCTAACCGCCCCGATTCGCAATCTTCAAGGCACGGGAGAAACTCTCGATGCAAATTTCGGTGGTGGCTTCATGCCTCCATTCTTAGTCGGGCAGGGACAAGCTTCTATCATTCCAGTCATTCTTGGTATTGGCATACTCCTCGTCATTCCAGAAATCATGCAAGAAGTTAAAAAAGCCATGCACGTTGATAGCGGAATCTTTGGGCAGTTAGCTGGATCAATGGGCAAGGGCTTGCAAGGAGCATGGCAAGGCGGAGATGTTGGATTACCAGTTAAAATGCCTTTTGGTGTAAAAGACGCTGTTAGTGCTGGAGCCAGACTAAGCAGGTCCGGCATTGAACATCTTGGACAAAAATTAATTGTCAATAATGGTGGAACAATTGTACCTCCAAATCCTGCTTCTGTTGATATTGTCAGTGAACAAGGGGCCTCTACAACTACTAATAAAAATCGTCAAAACGTTGATGTTAATAACGTTGTTAATAGGGTTAACACAGCATCTAGACCAATTAACCCAGTTACTCAAGCGACTGGACCTAGACCGAAACCCACACCGATTAAAAACATTGATGAACTGTCTGACATTATTTAAACTCGATTATTCAAAATTGAAAATTGTTTGCTAACTAAAGGAGTCTATTTATTTCTTGTCTTTGACTGCTGATTTTGCCCCATAAAGAATAGGTTCTTCTGGGAAGATAGAAACTAATTTCAGGGCCTCATTCTTAGTCCAGATACCAGTACTAACCACTGGATATGATTCTCCAAAGAACATTGGTCTTCTTTTCGAAAAAGCTGCTTTTAATGGATTTGCTTCCGTTAATTCATTGGCAAACTGACTGGATAGCAACTCTACCAAAGCGGCTCTTTCTTGATAACTTAAATAATTCTTGTTAGTTTCTTCTTGTAAGTAATGCCTAATTGAGGCAATTACAAATTTCTCAGTAATTAACTTTCTTAGAAGAGTGTATTGATCTCCTGGTTCTTTATACAATCTTTCTGGATCTAATTGCATAAATTTAACTTCTTCTTTAGAAACCTCAAGTTCTTTTCTTAATTTATCATTATCTCCATTCCAATCTGGACTTAGAACAAAAGACTCTCTAAAATTCATGAGGATAAAAGTGCCAATCTCCTTATCACCTCTCTTCTTTATAACCCTTATTTTCATGAATCTATTTGCTTCGTCCATTTTCTGTGCATCTGCGAGATTTTCAGATTCAACATCTGACTTGTCAAACTCATAGCGATTTCCATCCTTATCTCTTAATACAGAATCACCCATCCAGTAATCAGCTCGTTTATAAATATTAGCTAAATTATTTTTTAACTCTTCAGCTGGAACCTTAGTCTTAAAATCTTCAAAAATACCTCTAGAAGAAACTTCTCTTAATAAGTTCTTCATTGGCAAAGAATCTGTTTTGATTAATTTCCATATATCATTTGCGTGCTCAATCATTCCATCCCAATAACCACCAATGTTTGCGGGAATATTTTCATTAATTAAATCAGGCAATGGTTTTAAATAAACCTTATTTAATTGCGGAAATTTATCCAAAAGCATTCTTTGTCTCTCATCCCAACCGTTTTCTTCTTTTCTCTCTATGTCTCCATCTGCGTGAGTAAGATTGTTTTTGTCTTTTTCAACGGTTAAACACTGATGCATTAACAACTCCAAGAGAGTAACAAATTCTTCTTTAACTACAATGTTCCCCACTTCATCTTTAGTAGCATATTTAGCTCTCAAAACATGAGATATTAAACCATTATTAAGCAATCTACCAAAGTTGGCAATAAATACCCTGTCATATACGCTCAATTTACCAGACTGCTCTTCTTCTGTTAGATATTTTCTTTCTGATGCTCCAAATCTAAACAATTTCGTTGGAATAAGAGAATCATATCTTAGAATAGCCAAGTCACTAATTGGCCAAGGAACTAAAGTCGCTAAAAATTTTACAGAATAGTTAACAACTAAAAATGCCAATATTTCTGCTTTTTCTTTCTTACGATTTTCTTCTACTTGATCACCACCATCTATTGCGCGCAATTCAGGACTAATTCTTTGAATTAAATTAGCAAAATCCTTTCCCATTTCTTTTGATATTTCACCTCTTCTAGCATTGTGTGCAAACATATTATGATCTGGATCAGAAAGTTCTGGATCAGCCACTCTCCTTAAGAGATATCTGACTGCTGTTTGAGCTAATTCACCAAAAGACAAATTTGCACCAATCGTGGTAAATTTTTCTTCCTGACCATTCAACTCTATTTTTGATCTAAAAAAATGACCCCATCTAAATGGCTGTGGAACATCTTCCTTAAGATAACTAAAAAATTTATCTGGATCGCCCTGAGTTCTCTTATCCTCTATTGACTCGGCGCCTTTTTCAATAGCATTTAAAGCATTAAAAAACCACTCAACCTCATCTCTTATTTCTCTAGAGGGAAATGCCGGTAGAATATCTTCGTGCAATGAAAATTTTTGTTGTTCTCCCTCTATGACATATTTCTTAGTAACCGCTTCTTGCCAAATTGCCTGCATTGGATATTCTTTATGAGCCTCGCTTTTTAAATCTCTGGCAACATAAGACATGATTGCTTTAACATAATCATATGGTTGCCAATCAGCAACCTGATCTTTTTCCCATAAATTTCCCCTAACAACATCCAATTGAAAAAACTTAACAACAAAACCAGGAACTTCATTATTCTCTTGTTCTGGATTGCCTCCAGGATTATCAATTCCTCCACCATTTCCGCCGTTTCCACCAGCAACCTCATCTAATATATTTCCCGGTGCTTCGGTAGAATCCTCATTATCATCAGTATCTTCATCATCAACTACTTCTCCAGAAACAGGAACAAATCCAAGCATACCAAAAAACCTTCTTTGATCTTCTTTAGGAATTTCCCCATCATGGTTCTTAGCTCTAATTAAAAAACTAAATAAATCTGTAACATCCCTACTTTCTTCTGGGCTGAGTTTTTCATCTAGAACACGCTTAACAACAGAAATAACATCATCTATGCTATATTTTCCATCCAAATATGACTCGAGTACTTCGCTAAGCTTAGCTAGAAGCGCCTCCTTTGCATTTTCATGTTTTTCTGCAAAACGATTTATTTCAGTCATACCTGCTCATTATATTTTTTTTTAGCAACATTTTCAACCTGAGAGTAAGGCTAAATGTGTTTAATTAATTGCCCAAACTAGCATTTCTTAAAGAAGCACTCATTCCTGCCACTCTCATCGCTCCAGAAAATAAATTAGTCCAGTCAAATTTTTGACTAGACTCTGTTTTCTCTTTTAAAGAAAATACTTTCCCAAACTCACTCAAGTGTCTTTTTAATAAAGTTCTGAATAGTTGGCGCTGATTTTCAGGAGTCCATCTTCCAGAAATACTCGTTTTACTCTCCCCAGCAAAGAATTTATTTAAAATCAATTCTTTTTGATCTAAAGACATGCTGGAATTCGATAATGCCAAAATCTGACTGGCGTTGAATTGCTTTATTTCATTAGCATCAACTTTGGACAATAGGTCATTAATTGGAAAAGAATGAAAGTCTAATTTCTTGTCTTTTAATCTGGATGCCATCTCATGCAATAGTTTGAAGCTAGATTTTTTATCCATTCTACTGAGAATGTTTTTATTAAAAGATTTTATAAGTCCAGAGAATAAAAGACTGCTTAAACTGGCAGATTCTGCCTGTCCTTGCATGATATCTACTATTAGTTCTGCATTTTGTTCTGATTTTAATTTACCTGCAACCTGTTCAAATAAAATTGTTGAAAGCATTAATGCAGAAAGAGCCTTTCCACCAGGTTCAAACCCTTTTTTAAGAATTTCTGATATATATTTTGGATCTCCAGTTTCTTTCACTTGGTCGGAAATAAACCCAAAAGCAAGAAAAGAGCTTTTAACTGGCAGTTTTATTAGTTTTGCCAGCTCGCGGGGAGTTTTTTCATTTGGATCCAATTTTGATAGAAATGAATTTACCAATTCAGTTGCTTTGCCAGATCCAAAACCGACAATCGTGTTCCAATTTTCATTGCCATTACCCAAAAGAAAGTTTATTTTTGCATCACCAATCTTCAAATTATTTAGTTCTTTTAATAAAGTTGATGATTTATTTTCATTTAGCTGCTCTTTAGAAGACAATTGACTTTCAGCACCAATTTTCACAGCAATTTTCTGAGTGACCTCACTATCAGCTGGACCAGTGGAATTTGCTTCCTCTGAATTTATCATAAAAAAAGAATAAAAATAATACTCTTAAAACAGTCTCAATTATATTAAATAAAGCAGATACAAAGCAAGCAAACTATTTTTCCCACCCTTTCAAGCTAATTGTTATCAAGTTATAATAAAAATAGATGGCAGCAATAGATAGTAAACAAAGTTCAGAAAAAAGAATTCCATTAAAGGAATTGTCTGGCGTTAGTAAATTCAGCCGTGAAGATGTGGCTCGAATTCTAAGTTTAATTAAGCTGTGGATTTATGATTTTCACAATAAATCTTACAAAGAAAGCAAGGTTTCTGGAGGATTTCGTGTAAATAGATTTAGCGGAGAAGAATTTGACCTCAGCACTTACTTAGATATTATCTCTGATAAATTTGAGAATCCTTTTGAAGAACCTCACCTTTTTATTTCTGATTTGATTAATTTTGTTGATCAACTTTATCATCCAATTCCAGATGTTTTTATTGCAAATGAAAATTCTCGAAATATTGTTGCGGAATTGGGAAAACTTGGGAGTGTGTTTGAATTAATTGGGGTTTATCCAGACAAAGATAAGGTTAGTATAGAAGATCTTCAGAGAATGGAAGATTTTTCAATTAGGCAACTAATTGTCAAGCACATTGAAAAAATAGAAGTAATTCTTGATTTAAAACCAACCAAGGAAGAAGAAGAGCCGGAAGATGAAAAAGATACCGTTAAAGATGGAGCTGCAGGCATACCTAAAACAGTTACTGGCAAAACCTCCAAAGATGAATCTCCAGATAGCTCTGATAGCGATGGGGATGATGAAATAGATAAGAAGCTTGAAAAAAATAAACCTCCCCTCAAAATCTCCGAGCTTGATCCTCAGTCTAAACTTTATCTTCAATCGCTATCCATTATTACTATTAATCAGGCCCTTAGTAAATATTTTAATGAAGCTTCTTTAGCTAAGTATGGTTTTCCTCCAGGAACTCGAATAACTTTTGATCAGCTGCCACTAGAAATACGCAAGCAATTAATGGATCGTGCTTTCTTGCAAGTGGAAAATCTGCTTCTCAGTGAAAAATTCACTCTTGAGGATCTAATCAAAAATCCAGCCCAAAGAATTAGTTTTAGTAACCAAGCTTCACTTAGCTTGCTGATGGATCCTCGAGGTCTCAACTTATTAAACGGCGCTATTCGCGAGATCACTACCGCGACAGATAAAGTTGAAAAAATTAAACAAAACCAAGAAGAAAAAGCAGAACTTGATAGCAAAAAAGCTGAGGAGATTATAGAAGAAGCTTCTGAGCAGGCTGGAATTGATCCAAATTTCGCTAGAAATATTGAATCTGAACTCGATATTATTAAAAATGAATCACGACTGGATGAAGTTTTTTTTGAAAAGCTTAGTGGAATTGCCAGCGAAGTAGATCAATTTAAAATCAGACAAGCAATTGTCTCAGGCAAAGCCTACATCGAGGTTTTGATTCAACAGGGTGTCCCACCAGAATATATCATTCCTGATCCTAGAAACTTTGATTACAACAGATTTGTAAATATTTTTGGCAATAACTTAGACGCAGCTCAGTTTAATGCTCACAAAGAAGAAATTGCTAATTTAATAATCTTTTATTGGAAACGCAAGAGAGCCATTTGGACGCGTGAATTCAGTCAAGAATTTGGGCTGGAAAAATATACTCCAGAAGAAGCTCAAAGACTCTTTGATGAAATTTCCAAAGATCCAGAAAAACGAAAAAGACTAGAAATATTAGCCAGGTTTAATTTAAATTATGGCGGAAGTGAAATTGCTAGCCAACTAGTTGAAAGAGACGGCTCTAAATTAAGCGAGGAAATGAAGGCTTTTCGCGAACAACAAGAAAAGCTCATTAAAGAATATTTAAAAGAAGAAATTAATAAACTTTCTGCAGCAGAACAGCAAGAAACTTTTGCTGTTTGGCTTCAGTTTTATCAACCAGGATCGCCACAAATAGAATACAGCGTTGAGAATTTCTATCAACTAATCGATTCTCAGTCAAATTCAATGGATTTTTCAGAATTGGCTGCTGCAGAGGCTTTTGGCGCTGGTTCTTTTAACCAAAATGGTAGCGGATGGATGCAAAATGCTTTTGCCCCTGGAGGTGATTATCAGGGTACAGGCCTCATGGATAGTGCCGCTGGACAAGCTGGCAAAAAATTAGCAACTAAAGCAATTGGCGAGGGTCTCTATGTAGCCTTGGATGCGGCTGGTGGCTGGGGTGAAGTTCTTAGAGCAGCCGAAACAGCAGCTCCATGGATTAAAAAACTAAAAGAAAAAATAATCGAGCAAGGTTTAGAAAAATTTTTGGAGTCTATTAAAAAGTACTGGCCTATACTTTTAGCTTTTACTCTCCTGGCTGCCCTTGGTGGATTTCTTGCTGGAGTGCTGGCAGCGCTAGCAACTTATTACTTTTTAAAAAACGGTTTAGCAGGTATTAAAAATCTTTTTACCGGAACTCAAAAGGTTGTTGGTCAAATAGGAAATGGGGTCAGTGGAATCGCTGGTGAAAAAGCTAGTATTAGTAATCAAGCGATCGTAAAACAGAACAGCATTGGACAACTATCTGCTCCCGGAAACACTCTCGCTACTCAACTTTCCCCAGCTATGATTACTGCTGGACAAGCGGTCATTGCTACTTTTACCGGCACCGCACTTTTAGTTTTTATGTATCAAACTAGTCTAAATTCTGCTTTTCTAACTGATTTTCCAAAAAATGAAACTGATTTTGCTAACTCTGTTGAAAAAACTTCTAAATATGCTGAAATTAGCAAAACTGCCAAAATTAAGAGTGGCTGTCCAAATCCAGAAAGTAACGACACAAAATGTGAAAACCCTTCTTTTCCAGTTACTATTGAGTACACTATTACCATTAAGCCAAAAGAGGACTTTACCATTCAAATCACTGATCTCCAAGATAAAATTAAGTTTAAACAAAGTAAAAAAGGTTGGGAAGAAGCTGGTGCCTCAGCTCCATCAATTGAAAATGAAAAGAATCTGGAATTTGATTATTTTAAAGAAATTATTAAAGAGCAAGGTGGTCTAACTAGTGAAAACATTAACATTACCCCTACTCCCACTCCGGGAAGCGAAACAACTAATGATACAAATCCTGCGGAAACTCAAGACAATATCATTATTCCTCCAGGCAGCGAACTAACTTTTACTTATTCTCTAGAAGATCTCGGCACTGGCTATAATCACACCGCCATAATTAATACTATTGAGGCTAATTTTTATTATCAAAATGGATTTATGTCTGGAATGGATAACATGATTACGGCTTCGAGAGTCTGCCTTGGAGATTGTAGTGCTGGAGCAGGCTGCTGGCCAACCAATGGTATCTTAACCCAGCTACCATTTGGAGTTGGAACTCCAGACGCTGATGCTTCTCATAGACCACCTCTTTCTGGTGGATATTCAGATGCTTACGACATTGGCGGTAGTGGTGGTCATCCCAACGTTTACGTACCTTTCCCAGGAGATCTTTGTTTTAAAGGATGTAGCGATACTGGCTACGGCTGCTACTTTACCTTAACTTTTGATGGTTCTGGCAGTAGCCAAAAACTGCTGTTTGCTCATTTCGAACAACCGAACTCTCAGCTCCCACAAGCAGAAACATGTATGGTTGTAGACGAAGGATTTTTACTCGGCCCAATGGGAACTCGTGGCAATTCAACTGGAGTCCATTTACACTATGAGATAGACTTTGAAGGGCAATTTTATCACCCAAGCTCAAGAAATTTCTCGATTCTTGAAACTCTTGTGCCAGAAACAGATAAAGGAAATTATCCACCTGTTTTAAACGATGGAGTAAGCACTTGCTATGAATAAAGAACAAAAAAAAGAAATTAAAATAATTCCTATACTAATAATCTTTGTGATTGTTTCTTTGCTTATTTCGGCAATTCTAATAGCCATTACTCCTCAAAAAGAAAAGGTTTCACAAACTGATTTTGTTACCAGTAATTACAATGACACTCAAAGTACTTTTAAAAAAGTCAGCTTCACTGGAAGAGAAATTATCGTTCCAGAAAAATTTAAGCTTTATCAGCCAACTTCAAGCGTCAGCTTAATTAATGAACTTGCAGACAAAATCATTAAAGACTACCAATTGGAACAAGGAGAAAAACTAAATAATTATTGGACCAGGGAAAATTACACTTTAATCAAGAATTCTTATGAAAACAGGTGGTCTTTTGATTTAAATCCAGCAAAAATTGATAATAAAGTTACCATTATTACTGATGAAGCCATAACGACATGCTTTGATTTTTACTCCAAATACAACATTAATTTGTCTTTAGTCGCCCAAGAAGATGAAATTAGTTATCTTGATGGCAAATTACAGCAAGAAAAATCTGAGCCAGAAGAAGCCTTATATTTACAGATTCCCCTCACTTATGAACTAGACGGCTACCCTGTTTTTTATCAAAGTGAAAGCAACTATCCATTTTTTTGCAAAATAAACAATAACTACGAAATTGAAAGAATAGTTTTTAAAGATGTTTTTTATATGTTTGAAGTGGTAAAAGAAATGCCTTCGATTAGCATTGACCAAGCAATTAAAAATATTAAAAATGAAAAAGTATCTATAATTGACGCTCAAAGTCAAATTGTCGATGCGATCGACTTAAACTGGATTAATGAAGCAGATTTACAAAGCGTTTCCATTGACTATCGTTTTGATGAAAATCTGAAGTTAGCTTATCCTTTTTATAAATTCAAGGCAAAACTAACTAATTCTGCAGGTATTAATATCCAGGCAGAAATTATTACACCAGCTGTAGCCAGTGCCGTTCAGGAATAAGTTCTAAACTAAACAAGTCATCAGTCTTTCTGCTAAAATGAATTAAACAAATGAAACAGCACCCAATCCCACAGGATATCACCAACTATAAGTTTCATCTTATTGGCAGCATGACGCTTAAGCAATTTGCAGAAGTGGCTGTAGCTGCAGTCTTGGCTTTTATTATTTTTAAAACAAATTTAATCGCTATTGTTAAATGGCCACTAATTTTCTTTACGGTTGGTTTGGGAGCAGCTTTAGCTTTTGTACCAATTGAAGAAAGGCCTCTAGATCACTGGATCCAAACTTTTTTCAAAAACATCTATAAGCCTACAAAGTTTTTTTGGAAAAAAGCTAGTAAAATTCCAGATTTTTTCAATTATAAAATTAGTAGTGTTCAAAGTGATTTTTTCGCACCCAACGTTAATTTAAACCCAGCTCGTAAACAACGTATTAATGAATACATTAAAAGTATTCCTGAAGCGGAAAAGGTTGATGAATTTGACGCCGGAGAAAATCAAAAGATCAGTGCCTTACTCAATCAGTTTAATGATGTAAAAGTTGATCAAGATCAGATTAAAATTGAAGTCAAAAAACAAGAAAAACCAAACCTGCAAACAAGAGTTAGAGATCTGAAAGCTCCTCAAGAGGAACTTGATAATAAAAAATATTCAACCAACCAAATTTTTGGCTCAGTAATTGGTCAGAATGGACAAAAAGAGTCAGAAGTAATTATTGAAATAAAAGATCAAAGTGGCGAAAGTCTTAGAGTCATCAAAAGTGATGAGGATGGCAATTTTGTTGCTAACAATCCACTAAAAAATGGATCTTATCAAGTAATAGCTGAAAAAAACGATCAAAAATTTCCAATTTTGCAAGTAGAACTCACTGGACAAATTCTCGATCCCCTTGTAATCAAAGCATAAAATTTAGTAAACTATTGCTAGCTCATGAGCGACAAAGTAATTAGTTCCACCACTCAAGAATTTCTTGATGTCTATGACATTGTCAACGACATGGTTCTTTTAAAAGATGGCACTGCATCGATGATCCTTCAAGTGGGAACCATGAATTTCAGTCTTTTAGCTGAGCAAGAACAAGACGCCATTATTTTTACCTATGGTTCTCTGCTCAACTCGCTTAATTATCCAATCCAGATCAGCATTCAATCTCAAACTAAAGATGTAACTAAATATTTACGCTTACTTGACGAAAGAATTTCAAAAGCTAGCACGGATCGCAAGGCAACTCTCATTAAAAAATATCGAGATTTTGTGGCAGCTTTAATCAAAGAAAGAAATGTTTTACAAAAAAACTTCTTTGTAACTATTCCTGCTAGCCCTGCGGAGATGGGCTTGTTTACAGCAACTAGTGTTTTACCAGGCAAAACTGCTTTTGATATCAACACTGTTGAAAAAAGCGTCATTTTAGAAAAAGCTGTAAATCTACTTGGGCCAAGACGAGATCATTTAACTTCTCAATTTGGTCGCCTGGGGCTTTACGTCAGACAATTAAACACTCAAGAAATTATTCAAAACTTCTATATTAATTACAACCCTGAGGCTGCTGAGGGTCAAGAAATTAGCAGTAATGAAAATTACACCACTCCTCTAGTTAGAGCGAGTTTTGGAAGGAAAATTATGCAAGTAAATGATCCAAGCACCCAAGCACAACCACTACCAATTAATCCCGCAGATAATAGTAGGCCTCCTGCACCAGTTACTCCAACGGAAGTAATTTTGGAAAATCCAGCTGTGGAGAATGTTGCTCCCGTAGCACCTCCAGTGCCAGAAGCTTCAGTTGTTCAAGAAACTGAGCTAAAGATACAGGCACCAACTCCAATTCAAGAAACCACTCCAGTAGTTGCTCCCCATGAAGAACCAATTTTTAGTCCAGAAGAAATTTTAAGTGGCAAAACACCTGCAGAAGAACAAGTTCTTCAAGAAAACAAGGTTCAAGAAGTACAGGCTCCGCCAATTGTCCCTCCAACTCCAGATCCAATTTTAGAACAAGCTTCATCGCCAGTTTCTACTCCAGTTCCAGAACAAACTCCGATTTCAGATCTAACTCAGACTCCAGAGTTAGATCTCAATCTCGATCCTAGTCTAATAAATGCTGATCCAATTTCTGAAACCGTTACTCAAGAACCAACATTAGAACCCATCCCAGTAATAACTCAAGAAACAGCGGTGGCTCAGGAAACAAATGACTTTGCTGAAGAAATTAAGCCTCTGCAAAATAAGTTTGAGACCGCTGAATCAGTAATTGAATCACCTATAGCCGTCGAGGAAGCTCAAATTCAAAATCAAACTCAAGTAGCAGAATCTACTCCGACAGAGCCAGAAGAAGCACAAATATAAAATATAAATATGTTTAATCCTTTTGCTAAGAAAAAGACCATCGAATCGGCAGACCAGGGAAAAATGAATGTCGATCAATACACGCAGGATAAATTAAGCGAATTTTCTCGTGGTCTCGTCACAATCCAAGACATTATTGCTCCTGAAGCAATTGAGGTTGATTTTACTTATCAAAAGATTAATTCCACTTACACTCGCACTTTATTTATTGCTGGTTACCCTCGTGCCGTTCCAGCCAACTGGCTTTCCCCTTTGATTAATTATCCAAATCAAGCCAATATCTCAATGTTTGTTTTTCCGTCAGATACTGGTGATATTCTGGACGATCTTAAGAGAAAAATTACCGAAATGGAAGCTGAAATCACTTCCGACATTAGATCTGGAAAAATCAGTAACATTAATACAGAAATTAAACTAAGTGATGCTAGAAGCATGCGTGAACAACTAGCTGCTGGTTCAGAAAGATTTTTTCAATTCGGGCTTTATGTAACGATAAAAGCAGATAACAAAGAAGAACTCGATAGAATTACCAAAAGCATCCAGGGAACTCTAGGCGCATTAATGATTGTTTCGAAGAAATCCTCTTTGCAAATGGACGAGGGATTTAAAACTACCCTACCAATGGGCGTCGATCGCTTGCAGGTGACTAGAAACATGGATACCACTTCCTTGGCGACTACCTTTCCATTCACTTCTTCAGAATTAACCATGGAAACCGGAATCGTTTATGGCATCAACGAACACAACGATTCCCTGGTGATTTTCGATCGTTTCAAAATGGAAAATGCCAACATGGTTGTTTTTGCTAAATCTGGTGCAGGTAAATCTTACACAGTGAAGCTAGAGATTCTCCGTCAATTAATGTTTGATGCTGAAGTCATTGTTCTCGATCCAGAGCATGAATACGAAGAACTATGTAAAATGGTTGGTGGTGAATATATTAATTTTACCTTTGGCTCAGATGCTAAAATTAATCCTTTCGATTTATCCAATGTTTATGAAGAAGGAGAAAACGAGCTGGGACAAAAAATCCTGTCGATTCATGGTCTTTTAAAAGTCATGCTCGGCGAAATGACTCCGCAGCAGGAAGCCTTGCTCGACCGCTCAATTATTGCTGCCTATAAAGCCAAAGGCATTACCCCAGATCCAGCCACTCAAAAAAATACTCCTCCACTTATGGAAGATTTATATAAAGCCCTGATTGGTATGGAACGAGATGAAAGCGATGACCTAGCAGCTCGTTTGGAAAAATTTATCACTGGCTCCTTCCGCGGAATTTTTAGCCAGGCTTCAAACGTAGACATTAAGTCGCAATTCACTGTTTTTTCAGTCAAAGAAATGGAAGAATCTCTGCGTCCAATCGCCATGTACGTTATTCTTGACTTCATTTGGACTAGAGTTAAAAAGGATTTAAAGAGACGCATTTTAGTTATTGATGAGGCCTGGTATTTTATGATGCATCCAGATAGCGCGGCTTTTGTTTATTCCATGGTTAAAAGAGCCCGTAAATACTACCTTGGCATTACTACCATCACTCAAGATGTAGAAGATTTTTTACGCAATGATTATGGCAAAGCTATTGTTTCCAACGCATCCATTCAGTTCTTAATGAAGCAATCTACTTCTTCAATTCCTATTTTGACTCAAACCTTTTATCTATCTGAAGGAGAAAGACAGCTTCTAGTTTCTTCCGATGTTGGCGAGGGTATTTTCTTCGCTGGCCAAAATCATGTTGCGCTCCGAGTAATTGCTTCTGCTGATGAACACCAAGTAATCACCACTAATCCTGAAGAAATTTTAGAAGAAAGAGCAAAAAAAGAAGCAAAAAAAACAGTTACTGGAAACAGTGAACCTAGATCTGAAAGCTATGAGAGCTATCAAAAGATTAGAGAGCTAAAAAAGCAACGCCTTTTAAATAGCAGTGATTTTAAAAATGCGAATAAAACAGTTGGAAATCAAGAAAATCAACCCAAATGGCAAAATCCGGACATAAAAATTGGCGAGGATGTGCTTAAAAATGCTAATCAAAATGCCGAAGCCGCTTTAAAAAATGATCAATTAAAATTTGATCCCGACAAAGAATTAAGCGAAAGAGATGGGAGAAACGTCCCAAAAATTAAAACTATTTTTGGAGAAACAGAAGAAAAAGCATTGAAACCAGATCAACATGGCACCTATAGTATTAACGACTATCAGCCCCCTAAGTAATAAAAGAAAAAATTGCCTCTTGCTAACTGTGGAAAACAATGTGTATAAGTAAGCACTGAAATAGCTTATTTACTGCCCCAACGCGTTTTCAAACCAAAGAAAGACAAGAAATGTCAGAGCAAAACTATGATTCTGAAACAGTTAAACAAGTCTGGCAAATGACTAAAGTGGATTTAGAAGCCAGCTTGAGTCCTGCATTCTTTAACACCTGGATTGTTCCCAGTCCTCTCACCTCAATTAAAATTGAGGATGATCAAAAAGCAATTGCTACTATTAGTTGCATGACCGCTTTCCACGTCACCAATTTAAAAACAAACCTATATTCACAAATTAAGTCTGCTTTAGAGAAATACATCAATAAGCCACTGGAAATAGAGTTTTTAGTTACTGACTTGAGACAGAATGGACAAAGAGAGACTGAAAAAAAAGCCATTCAAAGCCAAGAAACAACCCAACAAAATAATTATGAAAAAATAAATACAAGAAATTACGGAGAAATAAAAAGCAGTCTAATCAACAACAAGGGTTTTTCAGCCGACCAAAACACTAGACAATCCCCAACTGTTGAAGAGCTTTTTTCTCAAGCGAATATTAACAATAACACTTTCGATCGATTGAAAGTCCGTGCTCAACAAATTGGCCTGCGCCAAGATTATACTTTCGAGAGCTTTGCTGTTTCATCTAGCAATGAAATGGCTCACGCCGCCGCAACAGCTGTGGCTAATAACCCAGGAACAAGCTACAACCCATTATTTCTTTATGGTGGAGTTGGAGTTGGCAAAACCCACCTTATTCACGCAGTTGCTCACCACGTTTTAGAAAACAATCCTGAGGCGGAAATTATCTATGCCTCTGGAGAACAGTTTACTAATGAGATTGTTAAAGCTATTAAAACCCACAACACACTACAATTAAAAAATAAATATCGCAAAACCAATCTCTTACTTTTAGATGACATTCAATTTATTGCTGGTAAAAACTCCGTTCAAGAAGAGTTTTTCCATACTTTCAATGCGCTTACCTCTATTAACTCTCAAATTATTCTCACTTCTGATCGTCCTCCTCAGGAGATAAGTCTTCTGGAAGATCGTTTAAGGTCTCGTTTTGAGGCTGGATTGATGATTGATATTCAGCAGCCTACTTTTGAACTTAGAACAGCTATTTTTCTTTTAAAAGCTCAGGCAAGTAAATTAGACATTCCCATCGATTTGGCGCAAAAAATTGCCTCACAAGTTGACAGTGCCAGAAGAATTGAGGGTATTATTAAAAAAATCAGATCAGCAGTTGAACTCCAAAATTTAAGCATAGACTCAGCTTTAATAGATAAGATTCTCCAAACCGAGGTTCGTCAAAATCAGCAAAAGATAATCAAGGCAAAGCCTCAAGATATTATCAAAACTGTAGCTAATCACTATAGAATGAAACAGAGTGCTGTCCGCGGAAAAAGGCGCAGTAAAGAACTGGTGAAAGCCAGACACATTGCTATGTATCTTTTAAGAAACGAGCTTCAGATTTCTCTCGAGGAAATTGGGCAATGGTTTTCTGGTAGAGATCATAGTAGTGTAATTCACGCTGTTAAAAAAATAGAACAAGATTTAATTGTCGATCATGGTGTTCAGCAAGATGTTTCGGCAATGAAAATGTCTTTAATTGCTATCTCAAATTAATTGATATATCATTTAAAAATTAATTTTTATTCTAGAATATTAAAGGTTTTTCAACATTTGTGGAAAAATCAGTGGAAAAAGAGTTGAAACGTTGTTAACAAAAATATAAAAAACTTATAGGATTGTGTAAAAGCTCGGGAGTTTTTAAACAAAGATTCACAGGCTTCAACAAAATAACTAACAAAATAAGCCATTTTTTAAACTAGAAATCGATTGTGTAAACCAGATGAAAAACCTCGAAAATATTAACTTATACACAGGCCCTACTACTACAACTACTAAGTATATATAATTAAATAAAAGAAATTATGAAACTAAATGTTTTACAAGAAAATCTAAAAAACTCACTAAATTATTTGCAAAAGGTAATTCCTAGTAAACCTCAAATCGCTGTGCTCTCTTCCATTCTTTTGCAAGTTAAAGAAAACAAGTTAACTCTTTCAGCTACTGATTTATATTTAGGAATAAAAACAGAGCTAATAGTAGAAACAGAAGAAGATGGAGAATTAATTGTTTCTGGAGAACTATTTAAAAGTTTAATAAATTCTTTAGAAAGCGGCAAACTTACTCTAGAGTTAAAGGAAAATAATTTAATAATCACTCAAGGAAGAACGGTTAGCAAACTTTCTTGCCAAAATAGCGATGAATTTCCAAATTTTCCAATTGTTGAGGGCGATGCTTTCACTCTAAGTCTTAATGATTTAGAAAAAATCCAAAGCCTAGTTGGTTTTTGTGCTAGCTCTGATCAAAGTAGACCAGTACTAACAGCGATTTTATTAAAATTTAAACAGGATGGCTTAGAAGTTATTGCAACCGACGGCTTTCGTTTAAGTAATCTTTTATTAAAAGATATTGGTTCTAAGCAGGAAAAGACGATCCTGATTCCAGCTAAGGCTTTAAATGAGCTATATAGGATCGCTAAACAAATTGAAGTAGAAAATGTTGATTTATTGGTTTCTGACGAACTTAAACAATTGCTATTTAAAATCAGTGGCGTAGAAATGTATGTTCGATTAATTGAAGGAGACTATCCTCCTTATGAGAAAATTATTCCCCCTAGTTTTATTTTAAGCATTGAGTTTGATGGTGAAGAATTTCTAACTCAACTGAAAAGAGCGGCTATTTTCTCAAGAGATGCTTCTAATATTGTTAAGATTAAAGTTGAAAAAGATAAAATGCTTGTTACTTCTCAATCCCCTTCTTTTGGTGATTACTCTGGGGAGATTAATATTAATAATTCATCTGCTGAGGTTGGAGAAATTGCATTTAATGTTAACTACTTAATTGATTTTATTAATGCAGTAAAACCAGAGTTCTTAGAATTCGGAATGAATGAAAGCTTAAAACCAGCGATTTTTAGAGATAAAAAAACCAAAGATTATTTTTATATAGCAATGCCTTTTAGAGTGAATAATTAGCCTGTAAACAGATTGTTTTTATGATATAATCTCTAACTTATGAAAAGAACATGGAATCCTAAAAAGAAAAAAAGAATGAGAATGCATGGTTTCTTAAAAAGAATGCGTACTCTAACTGGTCAAATTGTCATCAAGCGTCGCCGAGCTAAGGGTCGTAAAAAACTAGCTGTTGCCAAACACTGGTAAAATTTATATTAAATGTTATCTAAAAAAAATCGCCTAAATCTTTCTCTAGAGGAAAATTCTTCTATTTTTATGAAGGACTCTTCTCAAATTTTTGTTTCAGATTTTTTTATTGCTTATTTGAGAAGAAATGAAACTTTTTTACAAGCTTCTTGTCTTACTCCAAAAGCAGCAATTAATAAAGCAGCTCATCGTAATTATATTCGTCGTTTTATGTATTCTTTACTTGAGGAAAATATTTTAAATAATGAAATTTCAATTTTTGATAAAATCGATTTAGTTATAGTTTTAAAGAGAAGATTTCCAAATGATAAATCTCTTTTGAAAAAAGACTTTGTTTCTTTAATTAAAAAAATAAAATGAAAAACCTTTACGGCTATTTAAGAGAATTTAAACATCAATTATTTATTTCTTTATTTGGTTATTCTCCATCGTGCAGGCAAGAACCAAGTTGTAGCGCCTATACAACTGCGCAAATTAAAAAAAATGGTACAATTGTCGGATTAGTACAAGGTTTGTGGCGAGTTTTAAATTGCCGTCATTAAAATAATAGGACAAAACAAATGGGCATTTTTATCAACTTTTTTTCTTCAATATTAATTTATTTAGATTCGATTTTCGGTAGCATTGGTATAACAATTATTGTTTTTACAGTTTTAATACGGTTGGTCTTATTACCTCTAACTCTTCCAAGTATCAAGTCTGGCAAGAAAATTCAAGAACTACAGCCAGAATTAAAGAAGCTGAAGGAAAAACATAAAGGCGATAAACAAGCTATGGCTTTAGCCCAAGCTCAACTTTATAAAAGTTATAATGTTAATCCTCTAGCAGGATGTTTACCTCAGTTGCTTCAATTTTTCTTTTTAATTGTTTTGTATCAAAGCATTATTAAACTTTTTAATAGTCCAGATAATACATTTAATCTGAGCTTTTTATGGACAAATTTAGGCTCTCCAGATAAAACCTATTTATTTCCAATAATTGCAGGTGTGAGTCAATTTTTATTATCACTAATGATCTCTCCAGCCACTCAGACCAAAGATGCTGTTCCCAACGATTCTAAGTTGAAGAAAGTCCAGGACGCTAATAAAAAAGAAGAAGATGTAGCCGAGATGGCTGCCACAATGCAACAGCAGATGATCTTTCTCATGCCAGTAATGACAGCGGTAATTGCTCTAAAGTTACCTTCAGGCTTAGCTCTTTATTGGATTGCAGGTACAATAGTTACCATGGTTACTCAGTATTTTGTTTCTGGATGGGGTGGTCTAGCTATTTACTGGAATAAATATGTAGCTAGTGCGGGTCCCCTAAAAGGTAAATATATGCCTACTTCGAGTGGAAAATCTCTTACTGAAATTCCAAAGAAAATTAACCTTAAAAAAGCAAGTATTTTCCAAAAACCATCAAAAAGCGGAGATTTAGCCAGTGTTTTAAAAAATCTTGATGGTGGAACCGCTCCTATAAAACCAAGAAATAAAAAGGCAACAAAAGCTAAAAAAACAAAAAATAGAAAGAAGAAATGAAAATACAAGAATATTTGGAAAAATTAATTAAACATTTGGGAGTAGAAGATGACTTTGAGATTGTTTTAGAAGAAACAGACGATCGTTTGAAAATTGCCATAACCGTTCCTTCTTCAGACGTCGCTCTTCTAATTGGTAATCATGGTGAGACATTGGAGGCTCTTGAGCTTTTAACAAAATTATCTTTTAAAGATGATTTTGTGGGCAAAAGAATAATGTTAGATGTTAACGAATATCGCGCAGCTCTAGAAAATAGGCTAAAAGAAAAAGCAATAAGTATGGCTCAATTAGTTTTAGAAACTAAAGAAGCTCAAGAAATGTACGGCTTAAACTCTTACGAGCGCTTTTTGGTTCATAGTGTTTTAGCGGAAGATGAATCTCTTAGCGGAATTGAGAGTGTTTCTGAAGACAGAGATGAAGAGCGAGTTTTAGTTATTAAACTCAAGGAAGCTTAATTTTCCAGAGGTTGCGTTAATAAAGCGGTAAATATGCAGGAAAAAATCATAGTTTTCACCGATGGTGGTTCAAGAGGCAATCCTGGTCCAGCAGGCATTGGTGTTTATATTACGGATGGTTCCGGTCAAGAAATCTATAGAGAACATAAATTTCTAGGCATAAAAACCAACAACGAATCAGAATATCTGGCTTTAAATTTAGCCTTAAATTATCTAAAAAAAGAATTAAAAAAACCAACTGCTTTGGTTTTTAAATTAGATTCAAAACTAGTAGTTGAGCAAATGAATAAGAATTGGCAAATTAAAGAAGATCGTTTGCGCGCTTTAGCAGAGAAAAACTGGAAACTTTTAAGCTCACTTCCCCATTCTACTTGTGAAATTAAACATATCCCTAGGGCTGAAAATAAAGTTGCTGATATGTTGGCTAATCAAGCCATGGATGTGGCTCAAATTTAATAGGTTTTGTTCGCCTCTCTTTTTTGTTCTAGAATGGTTTTAAATGTTCTATTCTTTAGAAGACGATAAGCCAGTTATTTTACTCCTTTCTGAGCCTGGTCTTTTAATTCCAAATTTAATTTTGGAGTTTTTTAAGTCGAGTTCTTTAGATGCTGAATTGATTAATTTAGATCAGGATTTTTTTCTAAAATATGAGCAAATTGCTAAACGAAAAAAACGAATTTATAAAATAATCTTTATTTATGGTTTCAAGTCTAATTCTAGAGAAATATATGAGAGAACTTTTGAGTTTTTCGATTTACTGAGTGAGAATCAAAAAGAAAAGATTCCTCTAGTTCTAATCTCTTCCATTAGCAGCTCTTTAGAGATTCTTGAAGACTTCAATTCTTCATATCTAAATTTTTTAAAGAATCAACAGTCTTTTCTGGAGAATTTTTCATCAAGATTTAAAGAAAGCCTAATCTTTTTAGGCCAAGATATTCTGCTTGATTCAAAAAAAATTGATTATCCCCTACTCTTATTTTTTTCCGCAGTGAAACAGAATTATTTATTTGATTTACAAAATAAGCTCTATCTTCAAGATGAGGTGAGTTTCTTTGATTTAATTAAAGAATATTTAATTAAGCCACATAACCAGGCTAAGTTTATAATAAAAGGTCGTGCTATTTCTTCTGATTGGTTGGTTAAAAAAATAAGCTATCTCTATGAGCAATATTTTCAAAAAAAGCTTGCGGTGGTTAAATTAATTGCTACTGAGCAAAAGCAACCACTTTTTCAAGAATTTAGTTTTGTAAATAACGCTAAGAGCCAAATTGAAAAACTAATTGATCAAAAAATCAGAGGTCTTATTGATCACGATGAAGAGCTAGATTCAATTGCTCCTACGGAGTTAGAGCTAAAGAAGGCTTTGGAAATAAGTAGATTGCAGAGAATTCGCCAAAATAAGAAAAATAAGGTTCAAAAAAAGCTTCAGAAAGCTGAAGTAGACAATGCTTGGGAATTAATTAAAGAGACCGATAAAGAACCAACAGAAGGGCATGAGAGCCAGGCTTTTGATTCGGAACTTGGCAATAGAATTGAAGAGATCTTCTCTACTCAAAGAGGTTTTGATAAATCTAAGCGCCAAGAAGAAAATATTGTTCAAGGTAAAAAAATTATTAAAAAAAGCAAAAAAAGAAAATTCCTTTTTTGGCTTGGCAGCATTGGTTTTAGCCTTAGTTTTATTTTTTTACTCCTATTCTCTCTTTTCAATTTAAGTCAAAAAACCTTGCAAAACCAACTCTACAACGTAATTAAAAATGGCGGAAATAATATAGAAAAGATTGATAAATCAGTTATTTATGGTCTTTTTAAGTTTCAGCTTGCTCAATATCAAAAAGTTTCATCTGAAGAAAGCCTTAGTGAGGCATTAGATATAAAAAAACTAGCAGATGTCCTCTCAGCTCTTTCAGAAACTCAGCTGAAATACGAAGAGTCTAGCTATGATTTATATAAAAAAACTCTTGATGGGGGAGTTAAGTTGGAACAATCTTATGAAGATTTAACCAACTCAATTGATAAAAAAATTGTCGCTCAAAAAGAATTTAACGCCTATTTAATGGCTCTAAATTTAGATCTATATCAAGGGGAAGAGAAAAAAGTCTGGCAAAATATTCTTGAGGGAAATAAGGCAGCTTTGAGGGATTCCATTCAGGTTCAGCGATTTTTAACTCCGTTTAAAGAATTCATTCTACAGGAGGGAAGAGTCAACGTATTAGTTTTATTCCAGGACAGCAATGAACTAAGATCTACGGGCGGATTTTTAACTGAGCTTGCTATTCTGAGCTTTGAAAATGCTTCTTTAATAGACAAACAAATTCTTGATGTAAATGATTTAGATATGAGAACCTACGGACATAAAGATTCGAGTCAGGAAATTAAAGATTTATTGGGAGAAAATATTCTTTATTTGCGCGACAGCAATTGGCAAGTAGATTTCTCAAAGAGTAGCCAAGAGATTAAGTGGTTTGCTGAGCAAGTTAGTGGTTCACAGGTGGATTTAGTTTTAGCAATAAACAGCAAAACAATTATTAAATTATTGGATTCTCTAAGTGGAGTAGAGTTGGCAAATAATGTTTCAGTTAATGGGGCTAATTATTTGGAGAATCAGGAAAAAACTGCTTCTTCAGATTATAAGTCTATTAGTGATAAAAAATTTAATTGGCAATTTGTTAGCGCTTTATTCGAAAAGGTTTTTAGTCTGAATAAAGAACAATTAATGCTTTTTGAAAAGGTTGCTATTAGCCAACTAGGTGAGCGAGAAATTTTGATACAAAGCGCTGACCAAAACTTGCAGAAAGCCATTGAAGCCAACTCGTGGAGTGGAAAAAAAGTGGAACTTGTTTGCCCAGCAGAGTTTAAACAGGATAATTGTTTATTGGACTTTATTTTTCAGGTGGAAAATAATGTGGGGATAAACAAAGTGAATCCATATATTAAGGAAACAATTGAACATAATCTTGGAATCAGTGAGCAATTTATTCGTCATAAACGTAAAATCACTTTCGAAAATTTAGCCAAAAGTGATACTTGGCCTCTAGGGACTTATCGAGATTACTTAAAGTTTTATCTCAACTCTCAAGCTAGTTTGGAAAAAATTGAAATAAATGGTCAAAAAATAGATGGGTCACGCATTAAAATAATAGATGGAGAAGATGGTAGAGAAATCGCCATTCTTCTAGAAATTCCCAAAGAAAGCAAGTTGGAGTTCACGATTATTTATTTAGTTCCCAATCAAGTAAAGGCTCCTTTTTCTTATGTTTTCTTTGATCAAAAACAAGCCGGACTTTTTGATAAAAAGACTAGCTATAATATTGTTTTTGATGAAAAGTTCAAACCTCAATTAATTGCTCCTCAGGCTAGCTATCAAGATAAAGTTATTCATTTCAACAATGCCAACTTAGATCACTTTCTTTTTGCCATTAATTTTAGTGAGTAATTTCCACGTGTTTTATTTGATGCCTAAGATGTTTAGTTTATATCATCGGCATTTTTTATCTTTTCAAGGTTACAAAAAACTTTTTAGTTTGATACACTTTGTTATTAAAGTTGCCTTAAGCTTTTAAGTCGAGCAAGCGTATGATAGAATGATTGCCTGTAAAGCAGAAAGGCTCCAGATAAAAATATGGAAAAAATTAAATTAAACGCCTCAAAAAGGCAAAATAAAAAAACCAATCAATTGCGCAAAGAGGGCATTATCCCAGCTAATATGTATCAGGCAGGGAAAGACTCTGTTGCTTTGGAATTAGATAATCTTACTTTTGTAAAATTAAGTCGTCATCTTAATGACAACGCAGTTATTTATTTACAAATTGCTGATGATAAAAAAGAACTTCCAGTCTTAATAGATGAAGTTCAACATGATGTTTATGGTAAGAATATTCTTCACGTGGTTTTTAGAAAAATTAATCTTGCCGAAAAAATTAGAGCTGATATTGCTATCGAGCTAGTTGGAGAATTTGATGTTGAAAATGGTGTTTTGGTTTTAGCCAAAGACAGCGTTGAAGTCGAAGCTCTTCCAACCGATTTGCCAGAGAAATTTGAGGTTGACCAGGGTCAACTCAAAGCTATTGGAGATAAAATTTCTCTAGATTCTTTGGAATTTGATTCAAGCAAAGTAACCATAATTTTAGGAGAAGACGAAGTAGCTGAAGATATCGCTATTGCCATCGTTCAAGAAAAAGCTGAGGAGATTATAGAAGAAGTGAGTGAAGAATTAGTTGAGCCAGAATTAGCTGGTGAGAAGAAAGAGGAGGGAGAAGAGGATAAGGCCGAAACTCCAGCCGAAAAACCTTCAGAAGCTTAATTTTTTTCTAAGTAATTGATCTGAGGAGCAATTTGTTTAGCTTGCTTAAAATATTCTTTAGTGGGTTGATCTTGATCAAGGGCTTTATTTAATTGACTTAAATTAAGTAAAAGGCCCAGGCTTTTTATATTTAAGCTTTCCAGTTTTTGCAGTTGTTCTATCTCGATTAGAACTTCATTTTCAGTCATGGTCACAAGCTGGCTTTTTGGTAGCTCTAGTCCGGTTTTTTCGAAAATTTCTACATGCTGGATCTCAACTTGAGGGGTATTTTTTTGCTTAATTATTAAAAGATTTAAGCCAATGCTAAGAATAATGAGAGAGAGCAGACTAATATTTAATAGTTTTTTTGCATTGATTTTTATGAGTAAAAAATTCAGGGCAAAAACAAATAAATTGAAGGCCAGCTTCAAACAAACCCAAGTCAATTTTAAATAAAATAGAAAGTTATCTAGCACGAGAAAATTATAGCCTATTCTGGCCAAGCACTGCTAGTTAGGATTTTATCTTCAACTAAGTTTTCCTTAGCTAGCTCTTGCCAGATAGCTTCAGTAACAAAAGGAATAAATGGGTGAAGGAGTTTCAGGAAAGTTTTTAGTCCATCTAACATTAAATCTTGATTTATCAATCCTTTTTTTGATTCTTCTATGCATTGATCGCAAAACCAATGCCAAAATTCATTGTAAAGTGTATCAGCAGCTACACCGAGTTGAAATGATTCTAGATTTTTAGTGACGTCTTTAGTAATTTGTTTTAGTTTTTCTTTAAAAACTTGATCATGGGCACAGTTAATCGGCTGATTTACTTGATTTTCTTCTCTAGTAATTAGAATAAAGCGACTGGCATTCCAGAGCTTATTACTAAGATTTCTGCCAGCTTTAAAATCTGCATCGCCCACTGATTTGTCTAGTCCAGCGGAGGAACGAATCACAAGTGCCATTCTGAGCGCGTCAGTGCCATATTTTTCACTGATTTCCATAGGATTGACTACATTGCCCTTACTTTTACTCATCTTTAGCCCTTTGGCGTCTCTAATCAGCCCGTGGAGGTAGATGTTTTTAAAAGGAGTTTGACCAGTTTTATAGATACCCATCATGAGCATTCTCATTACCCAAAACATCAAGATATCATAAGCAGTTTCCATGGTGTTAGTGGGGTAGAATCGTTCGAAATCGCCTGGTTTATTATTTATCAAAGTGACAAAAGGCCACTGGCTAGAAGAAAACCAAGTGTCAAAAGTGTCGGTTTCTTGAAGGTATCTTTCTCCAGGATTCTCTTGGCTAATCAAATAATTTGCTTCGATTCTGGCGCTAATGTTTTGCAGTCCAGCTCTAATTTCTTCAATTGAGTTTTCCTTGAGCAAATCTGCTAGTTTTCCAGAAACGCGATTCTTTTCTTGATCAATAAAAGTGATTTGAGCATCTAGATTTTTGTCAATTTCATACCAGATGGGTAGGCGAATGCCCCAAACAATTTGTCGGCTAATATTCCAATCTTCGAGGGTTTCTAGCCAATGACGCAAAATTTTATCATGACCTGCGCCAAAAACTTTGATTTCTCCTTGATCGATTTTCTTAATTACCGAATTGGTTAGACTTTTTACTTTAATATAAAACTGAGGCAGAGGAAGCGGTTCAATAGGATTACCGCAGCGATAACAAACACTCAGATTATTGTGATAATTTTTATCTATTTTGACGAGTAAGCCTTTTTCCTCTAGATCTTTGATTACTTGTTCTCTAGCAATAGCAATTTTAAGCCCAGCATATTTGCCAGCGGTAGCCGTTAAGCGACCTTCAAAATCTACAATCTGTATTGGCTCTGGCAATTCATCTTTATGTCTTTGCCAGGCAGCAAAATCATTAAAGTCGTGATAAGGTGTAATTTTAACTACGCCTGTCCCGAATTTTGGATCGACAAAATCGTCAGCGATTACTTTTAATTTGAAATTACCATTTAAGCCTTCAACTTCAATTTCTTGACCAATATATTTTTGGTAGCGCTTGTCGTCTGGATGAACAGCTAAGCCAGTGTCGCCAAATTTAGTTTCTGGTCTAGTGGTCGCCAAAGTGAAAGGGCCATACTTAATGTAATAAAGCGAAGTGTCTTGTTCTTTGTGATCAACTTCTAAATTACTAAAAGCAGTGCCACATTTTGGACAAAAATTTACCAAGCGATTGGCTCGATAAACTAAACCGTCTTGATTCATTTTAATAAAAGTTTCAGTTACAGTTTCGACAATGTCTTTATCGAGGGTAAATTTATAGCGACTCCAGTCAGCGCTGGCGCCTAATTGTTTGATTTGATCAACTGCAACGGCGGAATTTTCACTCACATAGTCCCAGATCATTTTAAAAAGAGTTTCGCGATCAAAATTAAAGCGACTTTTGCCTTCTTTTTTGAGTTTTTTCTCGAAAACAAATTGAGTTTCAATGCCTGCATGGTCAGTGCCAGGAATCCAAACAGTGTCCTTACCTTGCATGCGCGCAAAACGAATCATAATGTCCTCAAGAGTGACGAACATGGCGTGACCGACGTGTAGAGGGTCATTGGCATTAGGAGGAGGCATGATAATTGAAAAACTCTCGTTAGCTTTTTTTGATTTTTTGTTTAGATTTTGGCTAATTTCGCTGTCGGGGCTGAAGCAATCATGATCGAGCCACATCTTGTAGATTTTGGCTTCATGATCTTTGGCTTGGTATTGTTTATCTAGCATAGTTCGATCTGGCAATTATAGCATTCCTCATGAGCCTAAGGTAGAATAGCTTCCAAATATGCGACAGGTTAATTTAGTTAATGATCAAGATGAAATAATTGGGCAAACCGATCTCTTGGATGCTCATAGGGGAGAAGGAAAGAAGCATCAGGCTATTTCTTTATTTTTGTTTCATAAAAAAAGAAATGGCGAATTTGAACTATTAATTCAACAACGTAGCAATGAAAAAATTGTTGGTGCTTTAGAGTGGGCCAATACAATCTGTGCAAATTTATTACCAGGAGAAAATCATTTAACTTGTTTGAAAAGAAGGGTTTTTGAAGAGCTTGGAATTAGATGGCAAGAGGAATGGCCACTAGAAAAAACAATGATTTTTGATTATCAAATTCCTTGCGAAAATGGTTTTTGTGAAAATGAAATTGATCATATTTTCGTTTCAGTTTTAGATGAAAAGCTGATTTCTAATTTGGAAATTTCACTAAATCCAAAAGAAGTGGTTGCCACTAGTTGGATTGATTGGAATGATCTCAAACTTAAAAAAGTAGGGGAGAAAAAAATAACTCCTTGGCTTAATCTATTTTTAGATAGCTCAGAAATTATTAAAAAAATTGATCGGATGCTCATAAAATGACAGAAACAAAAAGCTTAGTTCCCAAACATGTAGCTATTATTATGGACGGTAATCGTCGCTGGGCTCGCCAACAGGGTTTGTCCATAATCAAAGGTCATCGCAAAGTTGCTGAGGAAATGATTGAGCGCCTGGCAGATTTTGCTATTGCCGAGGGAATAGAATATTTAACTCTTTGGGCTTTTAGTACAGAAAATTGGCAAAGACCAAAAGATGAATTAGATGGAATTATGGCTCTTTTTCGTGAAACCTTCTCTACTAGTGCCAAAAGACTACATAAAAAAGGAGTTAGAGTGGCTGTAATAGGGGATTTGAATCGTTTTCCAGATGATATTAGAAAAGGCGTGGAATTCTGGGTGGAAGAAACTAAAGAAAACAATAAGCTAATAGTGACTTTTGCCTTAAATTATGGTGGTAGAGATGATATTAAAAGAGCAGTTAAGCTTGGTGGTGAAGATTTCGAGAATTTTTTAGATACTAAAAGAGTAATTGATATTCCAGATCCAGATTTTTTGATTCGTCCCGGTGGGGAAAAAAGACTTTCTGGATTTTTAACTTGGCAGACGGTTTATACAGAATTGTATTTTACTGATGTTCTTATGCCGGACTTTGATGAAAAAGAATTTGCCAAAGCACTAGAAGACTATGCTCAGAGACAAAGAAGATTTGGGAAATAGTCAAGCAATTTATTCTTCAGAAATTATTACCAGTTTTTAGCTGATCCAGGGATGGTGAAGTTTTTAATAACTTCAAGACCGGTAAAATCGGAAATCAAATTAACGATAATAAATGAGGACAGAGCTAAAATAATACCAACAACTGCCATGGTAATTGTATTTTTAGATTTTTCTGTAGCCTGACTATTGCCACCCATGATCATCATGTTAAAGGCTGCGTAGATAATCATTATGAAGCCAGCAATACCGAGAGCAGTCAGTGCAATTGAAAAAACATTGGCCAACATACATCCAATTCCCTGTATGGTTGCTGTGCCATTATTAACACATCCTTCACTAATGTCTGACCAGGCTTGGGTTTGTGCGTAGGCTTGTTTGACGATTTGCATTTATTTCTAGATTATATATTTAAAAAACCCGCTTTAAAAGCGGGTTTTTTATATTTTCCATAAAATAATGATTATTTATTTGGATTATTGATGTCGCCGACATTATTGAAAACGTCATTGAAGTCACCAAATCCTAAGAATTGGACAACTAGAGTAACTATAGCGTAAGAAGCAGCTACAATTACCAAGCCAATTACAGCGGAAGTGAGTTTGTTTCTAGCGCTTTCTGCTTTGGTTTTATCTCCGCCTGAAGTAATCCATTCGATGCCTCCCCAAATCATGTAGGCGAAAACTAAGAGGGCTGCAACGAGCATAACTACATTCAAGATAGAACTGAACATAGTACCAAAATTATTTGCATATCCCTTACCAGTGGTAATTGGTTGGATGTCAACTTCAGCCATGGCCATAGAGGCTGTACTCAACATGGTACCCATAGCGGCTCCGGTAGCGAGGACGATTTTCTTTAATGATTTCATAATTTTTTCCTTTTTAATTACTAAATTAATTTATTATAAATACGATTATATCAAGTTTAGTCAACTTTTAATTAAAAGTCAAAACATCTATCCCCAAAAATCCTTCTAAGAGTAAGAAAATTGCAGTCACGGCGGCTAAAATAATTAGGCCAATAACGGCATTGCCAATTCTACTTCTGGCTTTTTCTAACTTGCCTGAATCACCTGCAGAGGTAATCCACTCAATTGCTCCCCAGATCAAAAAACCAAAAACTAGCACTGCTGCTAAAGTCATTACTGCGCTCATGATATTGCCAAAAAATAATCCAAAGCCACCATCACTGGAGTTGGCATATTCAGCACCTTGCAAACCTTGGCTTTGAGCTTCTCCAGCAATGTCTAATGTTAGAGCTATTTGTCTTGTCATATTTTTTCGTTTTTAGTTATAAGTAGGCAGAGTTAATTTTAGTAAATCGAAGTTGTCGCCAAAGAAAATCTTACTAATAAAGCTAAGAATAGTGAAGGAGGCAACTAAAATAATTAAGCCAATCACGGCATTGGTTATTCTTTTTCTAGCATCTTCGGCTTTTTTACTATCAGAACCAGAGCTAATCCACTCAATTGCTCCCCAGATAAAATAGGCAATTACAGCTAGTGCTCCCAAGTTAATACTAACCTTCCATAAATAAACTACGTAGTTAATGAATTTGCTGCCATCGGCGGCGCCAGTGTTCGTGCCTAATTCTCCAACTACAGGGTTTTCTATGGCAGCGTAAGCATTTGTGGCAAAAAATGAGAACATTACCAAAGAAAATAAACTGACAAAGATGGTGTTTTTATTTAGTTTCATATTTAAATTAAATATCATTTAGCTACGCCTGGAATAATATTTTGAATTAAATCTCCAGGATTTAGGATGTCAACTCCGACTAAACTACCGATCAGGCCAATAATAGCATAGCTAGCTACGATTAAAATTATGCCCAATGTTCCCCAAATAAATCTATTTTTAGCTTTTTCTACCTTACTACTGTCTCCTCCTGCAGTCGCCCATTCAAAAGCTGCTAAAAATGAGAAAACCACAAAAAATAAAATAGCTAAAACGGTAATCGCTCCAATAATATCGCTAAGATACAATTCCAAAGAAGAGACAAAACCCTCATTGGTTAAACTTTCTGGAGCTCTTGCTTCGCTAACTGGTTGTATTGATCCAATGTCTGCCATATTAAGTACCTATCACTGTTGGTATTTGCGGATTAATAATATACGTTGCATCTCCAAAAACGAGCAAACTAATTACGCCAATAATTGTATATGCTGCAACAATCAGAAGCAGTCCGGTTACGCTGAGTGATAATTTTTCGCCAATCTTGGCATAAGCCCCACTATCACCATTGGAAGAAACATAAGTAAAGCCTGCAAAGACAAAATTAAACATCACCCAAATTCCAGCAATAATCGAGGCAAACTTGATCATGTTAGAGATGAAAATAAGTAGGCCAATGCTGTTTGTTCCGTTAGACGCACTTTCGGCCTGTGTATTTAATTCTGCAACTCCTGCTGGTGCGTCAATTTTACCAAAGACACCCTCTGTTAGATTAGGAGTAGGAGTTACTGTTTGAGCAACAGCTAATTGATTGCTTGAAAATAAGAGCGCAAGGGTAAAAAGTAGACTTAAAAGAATTTTTTTCATTTTATATTTTGATTATAAACCATTTATCTATTAAAAACCCATATTAATGCCGGTTAGAAGTTGAATGATTTGCATAATCCAGTAAGCTGCAAACATAATAATAAAGCCAAGTACAGCAGAAGTCATGGTGGTTTTGGCTTTTTCCGCATCTTTTCCACCTCCTTGAATCATTGCAAATCCAGCGCCGACAATCATGACAAATAGAACTAAGCCCGCGCCGACAAAGAGTACTTTGACAATTAAATTTAGCATGTCATCGGTACTATTAAAAACATCCTTGACTGGCGTGCCGTCTTTGAGAATGAGTTTCTCTCCCAGAGAAATTTCAACTTCTTCTACTTGTGCTGAGCTAGTAGCCCCAACGGCTAAAGCTAGAGGCGTTTTTATAAAAGAAAAATTAAAGACAAAAGCCGAGAAAAGAAGTAAAAATAATAAAAATTTGTTCTTCATTGAAAATTATTATATTAGCTATATCGATATGTTTCTAGTGTAAAATAGAGCTAATGCAAGATTTAACTCGTTTTGTTGGTTTCGACAATGAAGCAATTTTAGTGGAAGCCTTAAAGAATGGTAATGAATTGGCTGTCGAGTATTGGTTTAAAAAATATCGTCTTAAACTGAAAAAAATTGCTATTTTAAAAGTTCCTAGTCAAACGCAAGCTGCGGAAATTGTTCAAGAAACTTTCATTAATTGTCTACAAACCCTTAATTTATTTAAAGGTAATTCTTCACTTTTAACTTGGATGCAAAGCGTTATGCGTCATGAAATTGCTGACTTTTATCGCAAACGTTACGCAAAGAAATTTATTCAAACCATTCCTCTGAGTGATTTTCTTCTTGAACAGAACTATAAAGATGCGGCGTCATCTGCAGAATTAGTAAGTCTGGTGCTTAAGAAAATGCTAAAAGAAAATCGAGAATTATTATTAAAAAAATATGTGGATTGTAAAAAAGTTAAAGATATTGCTTTCGAGATGGGTAATACCAGCAAAGCAGTTGAATCAAATTTGTTTAGAGCAAGACAAGAATTCAAGGCTTTGTGGTTAGAATTAGAAACAAAATGATAGAAAATAATTTTTTAAAGTTACTTAAAGATACTGCCAAAGAACAGAGTTATTTGGGTCAGGAAAAGCTAATTCCAGATCAACTAAGTGATCTGGCTAATTTTGTTGCCAATCATTTATGGCAAACGGCTTTGTTTTTAGCCTTTTTATCGACGATTTTATTAAATTTTTTAGCCACAATTAGACCATGAAACATAAACAAAATAAATTTCTAATGATTTTTGACTCAATCATTTATTCCAGCGGACAAATGTTCCTTGGTTTGCTTTTGCATCCTTACCGCAGTACTCAGCTTTTAGTTAAGAACAAGCTTTTATTACCATTTATTTTTTATCCTTTTTTAATTGCTTCCTTTTTTTATTTATTTATGCGAATTGATTTGATTTTGGGTTTTTACCAGAGTAACTTTTTCTTTAAATTTGCTTATCAAACGTTTTTATTCTTTTGTTTTTATTGGCAGATAGCTCTTTTTTATCTATGGTTTCGTTTTAGCAGGGTTTTTAATTAAAATGTTAATTAAATCTTTAGCTCTCCAAAATTTTCGCAATTTTTCTTTGATTAATTTCAGTTTTGAAAAAACTAATCTAATTTTTGGCGAGAATGGCATTGGCAAGACCTCAATTATCGAAGCAATTTATTTATTGGCGAGTGCCGATAGCTTTAGAGCTGGTAAAGTCGAAGAAATGATTCGTTTGGAAGCAGATTTGGGAAGAGTTCAGGGCTTAATTGATTTAGAGGGTCTCGGTGATGAAGAAAGTGAAGAACTAAAATTAGAAGCAATGCTGACAAGAGGGATGGTTCAAGGAAAAAAAACTCAATATCGTTTATTTTCTGTTAACGATATTAGGCGTAGAAAAAAAGATTTTTTAGCTTTTTTTAAAGCAGTGGTTTTTAGACCAGAAGACCTACGCTTAGTAGAAGGTTCACCATCAAGAAGACGTAGTTTTTTAGATACAGCTTTAATAATGATTTCTGATGAATATCGATCCGCTTTATCTAGATACGAGCAAACTCTAAAACGTAGAAATAGATTGTTACAAAAAGTTAATGAAGGCAAAGAGGGCCGAGAGACTCTTAATTTTTGGAATACAAATTTAGTTAAAAATGGTGAATTTCTCCAAGCTCAGAGATCGAACCTAATTGATTTTATTAGCGAAGTGGTTTTTCCTTTTGAACTCAACATTGAATATATTCCCTCTATAATTTCTGAAAAAAAGTTGCTAGAGCACTTAGATAAAGAGATTTTTCTTGGACACACTTTAATCGGGCCACATAAAGATGATTTTTTACTTAAGTTTTCACAGGAAGAAAAAGGTATTGATGACCTTAGTCTTTTGGCTTATGGCTCTAGAGGACAGCAACGACTGGGTGTTTTATGGCTTAAAATAGCTGAATTACAGTTTTTGACTGATAAAATTGGTTACCAACCAGTGCTTTTGCTTGATGATATTTTGTCAGAGCTTGATATACACAGCAAAGATATGGTACTCGATTTATTATCAAATTATCAGACTATTTTGACGACAGCAGACGCTGATGTTCTAGCAGACCTGCGTAGTCGAGTAAAAGATTTGAATCTAATTATCTTGTAATTTGTTTGCGGGTTATTTCTAACTCTTGCCACAAAACTTCTGGAATTATTTCTACTAGATCACTACTATTGAAAAAAGTTCCCTGTTTTTTGTAAAGTTCTTCAGCTGATTTTTTATTAATGTAGCTGGCGACCAAGCAGCTCTCCAAGGCTTCACTTTTACAATAAAATGCGGCTAAAAGACCAGCTAAAACATCCCCCGTGCCACCTTTAGTCATGCCGGCATTGCCACCCTCAACTTCAATTTCCTCTGGATTTTGAGGCTTAAAGATTTTATCAGTTTGTCCTTTGAGTAAACAAAAACAATTAGCTTGATAATTTACCTCGTTAAATAAATTGTTTTTTTTTTGCAATAGCACCATCTCCTGATGATGTGGAGTAATGATATGATTTTTGTTTAGCAATTTTACGTCAAGCATTTGCAATGCTCCGGCGTCAATAACCCATTTTTTATTTGGATATTTTTTTAGCAAATTATTAATCAATCTCTTAGTATAAAAAGACCGATCCATGCCTGGGCCAATCAAAACAGCATCAGCCTCGTCAATATAATTTTTGATTTGTTTGCGACTAATAACGATGCCATTCCAGAATTTTTCTTTTGCCTCATTGATCAATTTATTATTACTTGGAACTGAAGAGTAAAAAACCATGTCAACGATTTTACTTGCAATATCTAAGCTCCACTTACTGGCAGCATGAAATAATTCACTACCACCGATAATTAGCAATTTACCATTTTGGCCTTTATGAGAATTACTTTTTGGCAAAGAGAGTTGCGCAAGGGCAAGCTCTAGAGCTTGTATTTTTTTATTCATCTATTTGATTCTAACTTATTCTTTAGTTTTTGAGGACTTAGCTTTTATTCTGCTTTTATTGTAGATTATGCAAGAATCTTCCCAAAACCAACAAACTAGTTTAAAATCACACTAAATGTATCAACCGAAGTTTAAGATTACCAATCACTTACTTGCCTACATTTCTTCCATTGAATCCGCCAAAGCCCTAATCGATCATTCTGCTCTCGTTCCTTCTTGGGAAGCAAAGTTTCGTGATGAAGCAATGATGAGGAGTGTCCATTTTGGTACTCACATCGAGGGAAATGAACTTAGTGCTGATCAAGCTGGCAAAGTTGTTCAGTTAAAAAATACCAGCAATCCGCAAATAGTGGTTGATCAAACTGGGATTATTGCTAGAGATAGAGATATTCAAGAAGTAATTAATTATCGCAACGTAATTGCTTGGATTGATCAGCGCCCAATTAAAAAATCTGGCGAAGATCTTAATTTAGAAACTCTAATGAGTTTACATAAATTAACCATGCAAAAACTCTTACCAGAGGAACAAATTGCTGTTTTTCGTGAAAAACAAGTCATCGTCAGAGGAGCGGCTAGTGGAAGCGTGGTTTTTCGTCCACCGGTTTCAGTAGAAGTGCCATTCTTAATTGAAGATTTCTTCACTTGGTTAAATAGTCCAGAAGCTTTAGAACTGCATCCGGTTTTTAGAGCTGCTATTACTCATTACAGCTTGGTTTATATTCATCCTTTTGTTGAAGGCAATGGTCGAGTGGCCAGGGCTTTTGCTACTTTTGTGCTTTACAGCTCTGGTTACGATTTTAAGCGTTTTTTTTCAATTGAAGAATATTTTGACAGCGATGTTGAAGCTTATTATCAGGCTCTTTTATCAGCTCAACAGAGCAGTGATAAAGACCTAACATACTTTTTGGAATATTTTGCTTATGGTTTGGCTTTGGAAATCGACAAGGTTAAACAAAAAGTTTTAAAGCTTTCTCAAGATCTGAAAATCCAGCGTGAACTTGGTCAACAAGTAGCTTTATCTGAACGTCAGATCATTATTTTAGAAATTCTACAGAATCAGGGGCAGATGACGTCTGATGATGCTCAAAAAGCTTTGCCCAATGTTTCTGTCGATACGATTTTGCGCGACTTAAAAGATTTAATCAGTAAAGGTGTGGTACAAAAACGAGGTGTCACTAAGGGTGTGAGTTACACTTTAATTAACTAAGCTGTTAAAATGGTCTTATGTTTTTCAGAGATTTTTCTATTTATTTGCAGAAAATTGAGGCAGTTTCTGCTCGTTTGAGCATTACTGCTATTTTAGCTGATCTTTTTAAGGATCTATCAGTTGGCCAGCAAGATCCAGACGAAATTGTTTTAGCCACTTATCTAATGCAGGGGAGTTTAGTACCCTCTTATTTATCTTTAGAATTTCAAATGTCAGAAAAAATGTTGATTAAAACTTTGGCAAGAGTTCAGGGCAAAGATAATAATTTTAAATCAAACAATTCAGATAATCTTTTTGCAGAAGTGGATCAAAATTTATTTGAGGATCATTCTGTTTTAGAGAAAAAGTTGAGTGTCGAATATAAAAAAATAGGTGACATTGGTGAACTTTTTGAAAAAGTTTTAACCGAATTTTCATCTGATAAAACTTTGAGTGAGCAGCTTTCAATCACTCAAGTCCATCAATTCTTAAGTGAACTGGCCACTACTTCTGGACTCGGCTCTCAGGACAAAAAAATTGAATTACTTGCCAATTTACTACAAAAATTAGATCCTCTTTCTGCTCGGTACATCAGTCGTATTATTTTAAGCAAAATGCGTCTTGGTTTTTCGACTATGACTCTGATAGATTCACTTTCTTTCGTCAAAAATAATGATAAAAGTGATAGCGCCAACTTAGAAAGAGCTTTTTTTAAAAAAGCAGATTTAGGTAAGTTGGCTAAGGCTTATTTATTAGATCATAGAGACTTAAATAGTGATGAATTATTGAAAACTTATCAAGTGGAACTGGGTGTTCCAGTTTTGCCTGTGCTTTGTCAACGTCTCAATAGCGCTCAAGAAATTATTGAAAAAATGGGTGAAGTGCTTGCAGAGCCAAAATATGATGGTTTGAGAGTGCAGATTCATATCAACAAGGAAAAATTTGCTGACAGTGGTTTGCTTTATAAAGCTTTTACTAGAAATTTAGAAGATGTTACTCATATGTTTCCAGAGTTGGCGGAGGTGGCCTCGGCATTAAAGGTCAAAAATTGCATTTTAGACACTGAGGCAATTGGAATAGATAAAAAAACCGGCAAGTTTTTATCTTTTCAAGAAACAATTCAGCGTAAGCGTAAACACGACATCTCAGCCAAAGCTCTAGAGGTGCCAATTTGTTTTTATGCTTTTGATTTGCTTTTGTTAGATGATCAGGTTTTGATTGATCGAGATTTGCTGGCTAGAAAAGCCAAATTAAATGAAGTTTTGAAAGATTCGGAATTTATCAAAAAAACTGAATATTCTCTGATTAGTGATCCGAGTGAATTAAAATCTTTTCATGAGCAACAACTTAATTTGGGTTTAGAGGGTGCCGTCATGAAACAGGGGAGTTCAGCCTATATTTCTGGTAGAAAATCTTGGCGTTGGGTCAAAATTAAAGAAGAAGAAGGTAGTCAAGGTAAACTCTCTGATACCATTGATTGCTTGATGCTGGGTTATTACCTTGGCAAAGGTAAAAGACAAGTTTTTGGAATAGGCGCTTTATTAGTGGGAGTTCTGGATAAAGACAAAGATGGCAATTTAGTGGTTAGATCTCTTTCCAAAATTGGAACTGGTTTGACTGATGAGCAGTTTCGTGAAGTTAAAAACTTAGCGGATAAATATCCAAGTAAAGATAATCAAAAACCAACTTTGTATGATGTCGATAAAAATTTATTTCCTGATGTTTGGCTTGAGCCGCGTTTGGTTTTAGAAATTGCTGCTGATGAAATTAGCAAATCGCCAATTCACTCTGCAGGAGTAGCTTTGCGTTTTCCAAGATTAGTTCAAATTCGTTACGATAAAAGTTTCGAAAATGCTACTACTCTTGAGGAGTTGTCTTCAATTCATATTGCTGGCTAATTCTGCCAACCATTAGTTGAGAAGTCTGTCTATTTCTTTAAGCAAAATATTGATTGAATTTTGATTGTAAGCCTTAAGTTTTTTGATGTTTTTTGTAAAATCACTGATTTTCTCTGGATTCTCAATCAATTCTGCTAATTCTTTATTGGCTTTTTTGGCATTTTCTTCGACGATACCAATTTTAAAATCTCTAATAATATCGAGATTACCATCTTCTTGACCATGGATGTGAGTAATAGCAAAAAACGGTTTTTCACAAGCCACGCTTTCAAATAAAGTATTTGGTCCAGCCTTACCAACGATTAGATCGGCTGCCTGCATGTAGAGATGTAGCTCACTTGTATGATAAAGGGGAATAATTTCAGCCTTAGAAGAACTAAATTTGTCAAAACTCTGTTTGATACCAAGCATATTGTTATAAAGAAATTTATTTTTACCGCAGCTAATAATAAAGTTAACTTTTTGTTCACAGTTAATAATTGTTGGTAAAATTTTTAGAATAGCATTGGAACCCTCTGATCCAGAAACAATTAAAAAGGTCAAATCATTGCTAATTTTTAATTTTTTTCTAATTGTTTTTCGATCGTAATTATTTTCAAATTTACTTCTGATAAACCAGCCAGCCTTTTTCATATTTTTGTTTTTGTATTGTTTTACAAGATAATCATCAAAAACAAAATTGGAGTCAGCTTTTTCTGAAATTGTCAAAGAATGAACCGTTTTTGGATCAGTAACAATATTGATGAAAGGAATACCTTTTTGTTGAAATTTTTCTAGAATGGGATTACATTCAAAATAAGTACTTATACATAGGTTAATTTTATTTTTTTTGATAAAATCTGTTATTTCTTTATCGTAGTTCATTAAAAAATAAGCATCCGCCAATTTTCTAGCACTCTTATCTTTTTGTGTTATTTTGGAGCTCCAATGAAAAGAAGAACCAATTGAAGTGGGGTTTATTTTAAATAAGTAGTCATAAGTTAAGTCCAACGCGCTTCGTTTGATAAAAAAGATTTTAATTGAATATTTATTTTTAGCATTTTCTTCAATTTTTTCTGCAATTGCCTTGGCTATGCTTTCGTGACCGTAGATGCTAGTAAAGATTCCAATGGTTTTCATGATCTGGCTATTATATACTTTATTAAAACTTCACGCTTTGACGAGTCACGGCAGACTAAAATTATTGGTGAAACAAATTAACAATCTTTGTCTGCCTCGGAGAAGTCGCTGTTTATAAACAATTATTTAGAGTTAAGCTGTTTCCCAGCTCCTTCTAGGGACTCTTTAAAGCGTGAAGTTTTAAAATTTGGATAAATTGATATGAAAATAATCATGGGTCTTGGTAATCCGGGCAAAGAATATGAGCAGACTAGGCACAATGCTGGTTTTGCCCTGATTGATTATTTAGTAAAAAAATTCTCCCTCAGTCTTAAATTTGACAAGAAATTTAACGTGGAATACGTCAAAGCCGAAATTATTCAAAATGGAGTGGCTCAGGATATTTGCTTGATCAAGTCTATGACGTTTATGAATAGATCTGGTATAGCCTTAAGAGCTTTTTTAGATTATTTTTATCCAGAAATGCTTGAGGAAGACGAGGGGAATCATTTGATCATTGCTCATGATGATCTCGATTTAGAATTAGGTCAATTTAAGCTTCAAAAAGGCAAGGGCCCAAAAATTCATAATGGCCTTGCTTCAATTTATGAAAATCTTAGACATAAGAATTTTTGGCATTTACGTCTCGGCGTAGATTCTAGAGCTGGCAATCGCAATATTGATCCGAGTAATTATGTTTTGATGAAGCTAAATCAAGAAGAGAAAACCAGTTTAGAAAAGGTTATCATTGAGGTTTCAAGTTTACTTTTTAGTTGAGTTTTTATATTAAAGTCCTATGCCCATCCTTCATTTAAATTTTCAAAAAACCAAAAATCTTAAATATATTTATGCAATTCGTCTTGTTCGTGAATTTGCCAATCAACTAATGGTTTTCTTTTTACCACTTTATTTTTTTAACATTCGTTTTTCCTTCATGAGCCATTTCGACCTATCTCCCCTGCAAGAAGGAATTTTTAACGTAATGATTGTTTTGTTGTTAACTCGGTTAGTTGCTTTATTTTCTGCCATTCCAATCGCCAAAATACTTAATAAATACGGTATTCGTCATGGTTTTTTGATGGGACATTTGCTGTATTCTTTGTTTGTTCTATGTCTTTATCTTTCCAAAGCCAATCCTTATTTAGTTTTAACGGCTGCGATAATTGATGGTTTCCAAATTAATTTCTTTTGGAACAGTTATTATTATTCTATTAGTCGTAACAGCGACCAAGCAAAAATGGGTGCAAATCTAGGTGCTGTGAATTTTTTACTTCACTTACTAGCAATGATCGCTCCTGCTTTAGGTGGTTTAATTATTGTGACCTTAGGATATCAGACTTTGTTTTTACTTGGTTTAGTGATTATTCTTAGTGGAGTAATTTTTTCAATTTTACTCAACAATGTTAAAGTAAAAGATAAAATCTCCTTCAAAGAATTTTTAACTTGGCTTAAAGAGCCTGGATTTAAACGCCTGGCAGTAAGTTTTGCTGGAAAATATTTTAATGATGCTTCTGTTAGTTTGTGGGCACTTTATATGTTCATTTTGCTTGGTAGTACTGAGGGAGTTGGTTATTTATATAGCTTGTCTTTGCTTTTAGCTTTGCTTGTGAGCTATACGGCTGGTTCTTTTATAGATAAGCACAAAAATCGCAAACAATTCTTTATTTCTGGTGGATTTTTATCGATTTTTTGGGCTTTGAGGGGCTTTGTTGTTGGCATTTGGTCAATTACTATTTTAAATGCAGTCGACAGACTAACCTCAAGTTTTCACTGGTTATTTTTTGATCGTAGCTGGATTCTGCGAGGCAAAGGTCGTGAAGCCCTTTCCTATTTTGTTTATCGAGAAATGATCTATTCTTTTGCAGCCATAGTTTTTTGGCTTATAGTGGCAATTTTATTTTATTTCTTTGTTTTTGCTTGGAAGAGTTTGTTTATTGTTGCCGGAATGGGTGTTCTTTTAACTTTGCTAGTCAAAGAGCATCAAGGAGAAAGCAATTAAAATTTCCTGGAAAAATTATATTCAAGAATTTCTTTTAAAAGGAGATTCATCTCTTTAGGCTCTATTTCTGCGATTTCAACTTGAGCTTTTTTCTTAAATTGATTAAGTAATTTTTCAATTTTTGTTTGGGCGAATTGTCTAAAAAGATTTTGAATTTTGATGATTTCTTCTTTGCTAAGATTTTTTTGTCCATATTTTGCCATTAAAAACTCTTTTTCTGATGGAGGAATTTCCTCTAGTAGAGTTAAATAGAAAAGTGTCTTCTTACCCTCTCTAATATCAGAGGCAAAACTTTTGCCAGAAAGCTCTTCCGGAGTAAAAATGCTGATAGAATCATCCACTATTTGGAAGATTAAGCCGAGCTTTTCACCGATTTTTTCAAGTTGTGTGATTTCCTCATCTTTTAATTCATTGATTAGTCCAGCTAATTTCAATGGAAGAGAAAAAGTATAGCGAGCTGTTTTGAAAAGATACATTTCTAAGACTTCATCAAAACTTGGAAGTTCTTTTTGCGAGGTAATTTTGCTATCTAACATTTCTGCAAAATTAGTTTTAATGATTTCTTCTGAAATAGTTGGAAGAATATTTGTTTCTCTTAATAAAGAAATAGCTAGGAAATTTGCAATGTTGGCAAGGCAAATCGCTTGGTTTTGCCCATATTCTTTAGGATTCTGATAGTTTTCTCTTTCAGCATCCAATTCATATTGATACCAAATTGAATTTTGACCACGGCGCTTCTTATCTTGGTCAATAATATCGTCATGGATGAGTAGGCTTGAGTGAATTAATTCTAATGCGGCGGCAATCTTTAGAAGTTTTTTTTGTTCTGTTTGATATTTTTTTTCATCAAGAGATTTGACGGCAAGTAAAAAAAGTCCGCCGCGCACAGTTTTACCACTGATTACAAAATCTTTAATTTTGCTAAAAGCATCTTTCACCAAGCTTTGTTTTTCAAATTTCTTTTCTTCCTCAGAAAGAAAAGAGAGTAGAAAATTATCAATGAGTTGTTTTTCTTCTTGTAATTTTTCTATCATTTTAAGATTTTTTCTATTGTTGCTTCTGCCAAAATAGCCATGGAATCAAAAATTTCTGTTCCAGCATATATTGGAGTTAATAGTTGCAGATCAGTGCAAGCTAAAACAACATGTTTAATATCTTTCTTTGCAAATTTCTGAATAATTTTAATTAACTCAGTCTGATCTTTTTCACTGTATCTACTGCGAACTAAATTGTTAATTAGTTGGCCAATTTTCTCCTGATCTTTTTCTATGGGTAAATGAATTTTAATATCTTTTAAATTGTACAAATTTGTCTTGATGGTTGGATTTGTTGCCAATAAAGCGATCTCTTTAATATCTCTTTTTTTAAGAAATTTCTCTGTTTCTTCAACAATGCTTAAAACTGGGATTTTAACAACTTGACGCACAGCATCAATGGCTAAGTGTACGGAATTGCAGGGAATCACAATAAAGTCTGCGCCGCCATTCTCCAATCTTTTAGCTGCATCTTGGAGATATGGAATATATTTTTCAAATCCCTGAGCTTTAGTAATAAAATCTTGTTCAAGCTGATATTCTAGAGGAATGCTCCAGATCAGCACAGGTGGTCTCTTTTTTTTATTTTTTTCAAAACTAGAAAAAATCAGTTTTAAATAAAATTCAGCCGTAGTTTCTGGTCCCAATCCACCAATGATTCCCGTAGTCTGCATAGCTTGTCTATTTTATAACTAAAAAATCCAGATTGCCATGTAAATTCTTTGCATGATTTTTTTTGTTTTTTACGACTATTAGAGTGTAATGTCATTTTTTAAGAAAAATATTCAAATGCAAAATGATGAGCAAGCAATTGCTTCTCGTCAAGAAGACTTGCTAAAGAATTGGAAAAAGGCTGATTTTAAGCAGCTTTTTTCTATCAACAAAGCACTGAGCAAAGCCAACCAATGCAATTGTGAAAATATGATTGGCGCAGTTACTTTACCGGTTGGTTTGGCTGGTCCAGTTAAAGTTATTTTAGAAGACAGCGAAACTGAATATTTTGTGCCCCTAGCAACTAGTGAGGGCGCTTTAGTTGCTAGCGTAAATAGGGGTTTAAAAGCAATTAATCAAGCTGGCGGAGCTCAAGTTTTTGTCAAAAATGTTGGCATGACTAGAGCTCCAGTTTTTGCTTTTGAAAATGGCAAAGAAGCTTTTGCTTTTGCTACTTATTTGGAAGAAGCCAAAACTTTGGCGGAAATAAAAAAGATTACTGAACTAAGCAGCGATCACCTCCATTTTAAAAATCTCCAGAGTTTTGTCAGAGGTCGTAATGTCTATGTACGTTTTAGTTTCTTCACTGATCAAGCCATGGGCATGAACATGGTTACCCTTGCCCTTCAGAAATTGTGGGAAGAATTTTTGAGTAATTATCAGGGTATAAAAATGTTGGCTTTATCTAGTAATGTTTGTACTGATAAAAAATCTTCATTTATCAATCAATTACTTGGTAGAGGCTATAGTGCTCAGGCTGAGGTTTTTTTAAGTGAAGCAATTTTGGAAAATATTCTAAAAACTAGTTCTAAGGCTTTGTTTAAAACCCATCAAAGCAAAAATCAAATTGGTTCAAATCTAGCCGGGACTTTTTCTAACAATATGCAATTTGCCAATGTGGTGGCAGCTTTTTATATGGCTACTGGTCAAGATTTGGCTCATATCACTGAGGCAAGTCAAGGTAATACAATCGTCGAGGAAACTGAAGAAAAAGGCCTTTATTTTGCAGTTAACTTACCAGATTTGCCGCTTGGCAGTGTTGGTGGTGGAACTAACTTGCCCGCTCAAAAAGAGTTGCGCAACTTAATTCATCAAAGTAACGAAGACCTAGGCTCAGTGCAACTAGTTAGTATTTTAGCGACTGGCGTTTTGGCAGCGGAAATTTCTGGTTTGGCAGCTCTTAGTAGTAATAGCCTAGCCCAGGCCCACCAAAGATTGGCAAGAAAATGAAAACAAATCAAGTCGGCATAGTTGCCTATGGTGCAGCTATTCCAAGACACAAGGTTTCCACTAATATTATTGCTCAAAGTCAGGGTAAAAATGCTGATGTGGCTAAATCTTTGGGTGTTTTTTCAAAAACTATTCCAAGTTTAGATGAAGATACAGTGACTCTTTCTACAGAAGCAGGCAAAATTGCTTTGGATAGATTTTTATTAAATAAGGGCGCAGTCAAAAATATCGAAACTCTTTTTATTGGTAGCGAAAGTCATCCTTATGCTGTCAAACCATCTGGCACAGTAGTCAAAGAAGCTCTTGGTTTAAGCAACTATTTAAGTATGGCTGATCTACAATTCGCTTGCAAAGCTGGTTCTCAGTCTCTGCAAATCGCTGCAGCTTATGTTCAGGCAAAAATGGTTAAAAATGCCATGGCAATTGGTGCAGATACTGCCCAAGCTCGTCCTGGAGATGCTCTAGAATATACTGCGGCGGCGGGCGCCGCCGCCTTCATCCTTGGTCATGAAGCGAATAGCGATCAATTATTAGCTCGCTTATCAGCCACTAAATCAGTAGCAACTGATACGCCAGATTTTTGGCGCAAACCAAAAGAATCTTATCCGCAACATTTTGGCAGATTTACTGGCGAGCCGGCTTATTTCAAGCATGTTTTGATGGCCAGTAGTGCGCTTCTTGCAGAAACAAAGTTGAAGCCAGCAGAAATTGATTTCTGCGTTTTTCATACGCCAAATGCCAAGTTTCCAGAGCAAGCCGCTAAAATACTTGGATTTACCAAAGAGCAATTAGCTCCATCTCTAGTCGTTAAAGAAATTGGTAACACTTATGCCGCTGCTTCACTTTTAGCTCTAACTGCAGTTCTTGATGTCGCTCATGCTAGTGCTAAAATTTTGGTTTGTTCTTATGGTTCTGGTTCGGGGGCTGATGCTTTTTTGTTTGAAACAACTAAGAATTTGGAAACACAGAGAGTAAAGTATAAAAAAACTCTAGCAGCCCAAATTGCTGCTTTGGAAGCAATTGATGCTGAAACTTATCAAAAAATGAGGACTGACAATGAACATTAAAGTAATTGGCAATTACATTGGTAAATTTGCTGAGCTTTGGGAACAGAGCTTAACTGATTTGATTAAAGAAGGAGTAGAGGGCGTTTTAGCTGATGCGCAAATTGATCCAAAATCAATTGATGCGATTTTTGTAGCCAATAAAGCTAGTGGTAGTTTTAATAATCAACGTCATTTAGGTGCTTTAGTGAGTGAGCAATTTGCTCATTTTCCTCCAGCAATGCGCATTGAGGGCGCTTGTGCTTCGGGTGGTTTAGCTATGCTAGCTGCGGAGCAAGCCTTACTCAGCGGTGTTTATAAAACAGTTTTAGTGCTCGGAGTAGAGAAAATGACTGATGTCTCTGGTTCGGAAACAGCAGCTATTTTAGCGACTGCAGCTAGTCGAGAGAAAGAATATGGCTCTACTTTCCCAGCCCTCTATGCGATTTTGGCCAATTATCACATGAATAAATACGGCACTACCAGAGAGCAGTTATCTAGTGTAGTGGTTAAGAACCACTTACACGCCTTCGATAATCCTAAAGCCCAGTTTCATAAGAAATTTACTTTAGAAGATGTTGCCAATTCTGCCATGGTCGCTTCGCCTTTGCGCTTGTTAGATTGTTCACCAATTAGCGATGGAGTAGCTGCCGTCATTCTTAGCAGTAAACCTTCTTCTCGCAAAGCTAAAATTCTTGGTTTTGGACATGGCCAAGATACTTTGGCACTTGCCGATCGCCAAGATTTAGGCAGATTGGCTGCGACAGAAAAAGCAGCCAAACAAGCGTTCTTAATGGCCAAATTGAGTCAGACAGACATTCAAGTGGCAGAAGTTCATGATTGTTTCAGTATTGCTGAAATTTTGGCAGTGGAAGACTTAGGCTTCTTTGCCAAAGGAAAAGCCGCCGCCGCCATTGCTAAAGGCAAAGCTACTTACGGTGGGCAAATAGTTATCAATCCTTCCGGCGGCCTCAAAGCTTGTGGGCATCCAGTTGGAGCGACCGGAGTGAAGCAAATTGCTTTTTTGGCTAATTTAATTGAAAAAGGAAAATTTGAACGAGTTCTAGCTCATAATGTTGGCGGCAGTGGAGCAACCGCGGCTGTAAATATTTTAGGAATATAAATATGAATATAACGGAGTATTGGCGCTCAAACAAACAATGGTCTAAATATCTTGGCAAAAAAGCCAAGGTTTTAGCTGTTTCATTGATGGAAGTGGCGGCTTCAGATCAAACTGCGCTTTTGCCTTATTCTTATTTGCTCCTAGATTTAGAGAAAAGTAAAATTTCTTTGATGGGTGCTGCTCATCAAGAATTTAAAATTGGTGATGAGGTAGAAATTGTTTTGCGCAAAATTAAAAAAGAGGCTCAGGAAGAGATAATCGTTTATGGTCTCAAAGCGGAAAAAATTTATGTCTAGTTTTTACAGTGGCAAAGTTATTTTAAGTGGGGAACATAGCGTGGTTTATGGCTATCAGGCTGTTCTGGCGAGCTTGGATTTAGGAATTTCTTGTATTGCTAAAGAAGGCTCTTTGAGTCATGAGCAAAAAAGTGATCTATATCTACAGCACATTCTAGAGATGTTTTCTAAGCTTGCACAAATTAAAGAAATTCAGTTAGCACTTAAAATTAAATCGAATTTGCCTCAAAAATCAGGTCTTGGTTCTTCAGCGGCTTTTGCAGCAGCAGTTTTTTCAGAGTTGGCAGATTTTTATAATTATTCACTCAACCAAGATCGCCTCTACAAATTGGTTTTAGAAGCAGAAAATTTTATTCATGGTCGTTCCAGCGGAGCTGATCCAGCGATTGTTGTTTATGGTGGCTTAATTGCTTTTAGTCAAGGTAAAGTAGAGCATTTGCCAGATTTAGCCTTGGCAAAGAAAAGTTTTTTCTTAATTGATTCTGGAATTGCTGATGAATCCACTGGTGAAATGGTGGCTAAAGTTGCTGCTAATAAGTCTAGCCGGCCATTTATAGATGAAATTGGCGGAATTAGTCAAAAAATGATAGTTGATTTAAAGAATAGTTTCTTCAATCCTCAACTTTTGAATGAAAATCAAGCACTTTTAGAAGAAATTGGCATAATTGCTGATTCAGTGAAAGACACTATTCGCCAATTACAAAAGTTAGGTGCTTTTTGTAAAATTACTGGAGCAGGCGGACTGAAGAGTGGCTCTGGTTTTATTTTAGCTTTTCACCAAAATGAAGCAAACTTTGAGCAAAATTTAAAAAATATGGGTTTGAGTTTTTTCAAAACCCAACTAGGAAATACGAAATGAAAAAAGTGAAGACTTCTGCCCCAGGAAAATTGATGCTTTTTGGTGAACATAGTGTGGTTTTTGGTCATCCTTGTATTGTGACTGCCGTTGATCGTCGTTTATCAATTACTGTTGAGGAAAATGGCGAAGAAGTTTTTATTTTAGATGCGCCAGATTTGGGTTTACGAGCTTATTCTAAGCGAATTTGTGATCTTGGTAATAAAGATTTGCCAAAAGAAGTTAGCTTTATCGAAACTTGCTATAAGCTATTTTTGGAGAAATACCCACAACAAAAAACTATTCATGTTTATAGCAAGAATGAATTCAAATCTTCTTATGGTCTTGGTTCAAGTAGTGCTAGCACAGTGGCTTTTGCTAAAGCTTTAAGTGAGTTTTATGAAGTGCCAATGAATAATGATCAGTTGTTCGATTTGGCTTATCAGACTGTTTTAGAAGTGCAGGGTGTGGCTTCTGGTTTTGACATTGCAGCTGCAATTTGGGGTGGAACGATTTATTACATCACTCCTCATGGCAAACTTAGTAAACATAAAACTGTCGAACCAATCAAAATCAAAAACTTGCCTTTGTTAGTTGCCTATACTGGTATTAAAGCTGATACTGCCACCTTAATTCGAATGGTGCAAAATTTGCACAGTGAAAACAAAGGAACAGTTAATCACATTTTTACCGATATTACTCTTTTGGTAGAACAGGCTAAAAAGACTCTTCAACAGCAAGACTGGCCACATCTTGGCTTATTAATGGATGAGAACCAAGCTTTACTACGTAAATTGCAAATTAGTAGCATTGAGCTAGAGAATCTCATCGCTGCTGGCAAAAGTGCCGGAGCAATGGGAGCCAAGCTCTCTGGAGCTGGAGGCGGTGATTGTATGTTAGCTTTAGTTGATGAAGCTGAGAAAAAAGCCGTTGCTCAAGAAATTACCAAGGCTGGTGGTAAAATTATTGAGGTGGAGATGAATGCGGAGGGCGTACGTTTGGAAAACTAAGTTTCGAGCCAGAGATCGCTTGAATAAATACATTTTTTCACGCGCTCAAATGTCTCTAAACTTAGTTTTCCAAAACGTACTTTATTTAATTAAGCAAATTGAAAAAAATATGAAAAAAACAACGGTTCAAGCAGGTAGTGATATCGCTTTTGTTAAGTATTGGGGCAAAAAGGATAAAATCCTACGTTTACCAAGCAATGGTAGTATTTCCATGATTTTAGATTCTTTGCAGAGCAAAACTACTGTCGAGTTTTTGCCAAATTTAGCTAAGGATGAGATCATAATAGGTGGCGAAGTTGAAGAGGGAGAGGCTTCTCGTGCCATTAAACATTTGGACAGAATTAGAACTTTAGCCAAAGAAAAAGGATTGATAGATAAAGATATTTTTGCTAAAGTCGTTTCGGAGAATAATTTTCCCAAGAGCACTGGTCTTTCTAGCTCTGGTTCTGGTTTTGCTGCTTTGACCATGGCTGCCACTAAGGCTATTGGTTTAGATCTTTCAGAAAAAGAATTGTCTATTTTAGCCAGGCAAGGATCTGGCTCTGCCTGTCGCTGTGTTTGTGGTGGTTTTGTTGAGTGGTTAGATGGTGAAACTTCTGAAGAATCTTATGCACAAAGCTTTGCTAAGTCAGAAGATTTTGATATTAGAGATTTAGTGGCGATTGTTTCAGAAGATAAAAAGAATTTAAGCTCAAGTGATGGACATGATTTAGCAGAAAGCAGTTTGTTTTTTAAGGCTCGTCAAGAAAAAATTGATACCAAGTTAGCAGCTGTCAAAAGAGCAATTTTACAAAAAGACTTTGAAACCCTAGGTGAAATAGTAGAAGCCGAGGCTTTAGAGTTTCACTCAATTTTATTAACCAGTCAGCCAACTATCTTGTTGTTTTATCCGGGAACGATTGAGGTGATGCAGGCTGTTCGTCAATTGCGTAAGACTGGTGTGCCAGTTTATTTCACTATTAATACCGGCTTCAATGTCCACATTTTGACTTTACCTCAATATGAGAAACAGGTAGCTGCTGTTTTGCAAAATTTACCAAGTGTGCAGAAAATTATTATCTCAGGAGCAGGTAATCAGCCAGAATATTTAGAAAAACATTTGTTTTAAAAACTTGGTGTCGAACTGCGACTGGCTTCGTATTGCTTAACTACTTCTTGGCAGTAAATATATTTGCCATATTCAAAAGCTTTTTCAGAAATATTTTGCTCGCCATTTTCGTCAACTCTGACGGCCTCTTGGACAAATTCTTGAGCAACTCCACCAGCCTCTTTGGCTTTTTCTGTCAAAATCTTAATTTGTGAAACACCATTTTCACCTAAATTTTTAAAGTCTTCTTGCTTGAAATCAATTTGATCAAATTCAATTTCTTTATCTTTTTGCCAGGGAAGAGTGATACTTTTTGGGAGGCCTTCTTCTATTTTGGAAAAAATTTCATTATTAAGCCAACCTTTGTTTTTGGCAAATTTATAGGCAAAAACAACTAGAGCTATGGCGATAATAATGGTAAACAATTTGCGAAGCATGCTTTTATTTTAGCATGCTTTAAGGAGCGGCTGTGCACCCTGCGGGTACTACCCAGGTTTGCTTTGCAAACTTGGCGGTGCGTGTGCTAGGACTCGAACCTAGAACCGCCAAGGTATAAGCTTGGAGCTCTAACCAATTGAGCTACACACGCGTTGATTTGTGTCAGGGGTAGATTTTACTAAATTTATTGACTTTATAGAAGTAGTAGCAAGAGTGCGCCAACGCCTAGGGCTCCAAGGCCAGCTTTAATGTAGTTCATCCAATCAGCTGGGCCACTTTCAGTAGGAACGTTGATTGGGCGCACGATGGTGGTTTCACCATTTGCTAATTTGCATTGACTATCTGTAGGATTGACGTCGAGGCGACATTGACCGCTGTAACAAATATGACTAATGTTGCTACAGTCAGCATTGGCATTACAAGTTTCGTTGCAGCCAACAGTGGTAATAACGGTGGTAACAGATGGAGTTGGAGTGCTGGTAGCGGTCACAGTAGTAGTTGGAGTTACGGTTGTAGTTACAGTAGTGGTTGGAGTAACAGTTGTAGTAACGGTTGGAGTAACAGTTACGGTTGCTTCACAACAAGTTGTGCTACTAGGATCGGCGACACATTCATCGAGATAATCTTCATCTGCACAGTATTTAACAATGTTTCCATCGCCATCAGTATCTGAAGTAGAAATACAAACATAACCATCTTCGCAGTCATCGCTGTTGGTACAGTCTTTTTCACCACAAGAAAGCAAGTTTTCTTCTGGAGCGGTGCAACAAGAGTCAGTGTTTGGATCATCTATACAGGCTGTTTTATAATCTTCATCTGCACAATATTTATTGCCATTGTCGGCCTCAATACAAATTAAATTACTGCTACAGTCATCGTCACTTTCGCAACCACTCAAACCACAGGTAATTTTATCTGGTTCTGTAACTGTAAATTCAAGAGTACAAGTTTGAGTTTTTTCAATATAAGCAGCTGGCTGAGATTGAGGGGCAGTTGGGGCGACTGGAGTAGTGTCTTGTTTTTGCGTAATTAAGAAAACACTAACTGCGCCACCAACAAAAATTAGTAGACCCAGCAACATAGCGATCACTTTAAAATCGCCTTTTTTCTTCAGAGCAGTTTGTCCTTGCTTTGATTTTACGTAGGTCGCTGGTGTTTCAATTTGTTCTATGTTCATTATTTTAATTCACATTATCTATCATTGTGCTTGGTGAATTATCCACCATTTCCCAAACTTGGCATTCCGTTCCCCAGCAAATACGACCCTGGACAACGTAATCTCCAAAGCTTGAAATGGTGTAGGAATCAGATACATTTTTAGCAATTGCGCCACTAGTGTCAGTTAGATCTATCCAAGAGCTCATGCCTGGAGCCCAGATTCTAAATTCATAATTAAAGTCAACTCCTTGGTTGCCGACAGCAGTGCAACGGAAGCGCACCTCATCTCCGTCCTTGAGACTATCATCATCGTTTGCTTCCATAGTATTGTTATTAGCATCTAGCATATCTATGCTGGCACAAACTGGCATAGCCTGGCTTTCACAACAATTGGCAGTGCTTGGATCAGCTGCGCAAAACAATTGATTTTCTCCTTTGGCACAAATACCAGTCGATTGAGAGTCGACTGTTACTGTTTGACAAGTAAGACCATTTTGACAGTCAGAATTTTGAGTACAACCAATCACTCCGCAGGCTAAAAGTTCTGGAGGTGTAGTAGGAGTTGGAGTAGGTGTTCTATTTGGAGGATTAGTTGGAGTAGGGGTTGGTGTGGCGCAATCTGAACAATCAGCTCCAGCATCACCGCATAAAGCATCACAACTTGAGGCACTGCCTATCACCCACCAGCCAGCGCTACATTGGCAACGCATTAAGCCAGATTCTTCACAGTTTTCGATTACTGAAGTATTTGGATTGTCGCACCAATCTCCGCCCATGGATTGTTCTGTGCACGGATCTTGATCGGTAACGTAACCGCACATGGTATCGCCATTGGCGATTATTCTACAGGTAGTACTAACACATGGTCCACCAGCTACGAGTCTATGCAGATTTGGACCGCAGGCCGCCACAGTTGTGGTTGGAGTAACGGTCGAACCACCCGTGGGTGTACAGGCACCATCAATTACACGATAGCCAGTAATACATCTTCCACTAGTACCATTACAATATGGATCTCCTTCCATACACATCTCACTGGCTTGTTGGCGGTTGTCTTGATTTTGTCTGCTAAGTATATAACTAGAAAAAACCCCAACTACCAAGAAAAAAACTATAAGTAAGCCAGCCAATTTATTATTTGATTTCTTTTTCACTTGAAAAGATGGTTTTTGATCAGTTGAAAGTGGATTTTGAATAGAAACAGTTTCAGCACCTGACTTAACTGCCTCTTTGAGAGGTTCATTATCTGTAATTGTATTACCGCGATATTCTGGTATTTCTGGTTCTTTAGCAAGATCATTCCAAGGGGAATCAATTTTTTCTGGTTCTTTAACAAAGTTATCGGAAGAATCCTCTGCCTTGTCTATCTGGCTTTTTTTATATTTAGCTGGTATAAAATCTCTAGGATTATTCATTATTAGACAAAGAAAATACTTCTTCTTTTAAGAATAACCTATTTATAATTGTCTTTGCAAGAGGATATTAGTGTGTTATCTTGCGATTTTAGAGATCATCAACAATGAAATTTTTAAAATTAAATACAAAACAAAGATATTGGCTAGATTTTATTCTTGTGATGACGCAAAAGGAGATAAAGGCAAGGTATAAGAGAACTTTTTTAGGTCTTTTGTGGGTAATTTTTAATCCATTCTTGCAGATGCTAATAATTGGTTTGATTTTTCAATTTTTTGTTCCTATGCAAATTGAGAATTATTTTCTTTATCTTTTTGCTGGTCTTTTACCTTGGAATTTCTTTTCAATGGCGCTTTTGCGCGCGACACCTCTTTTAGTGCAGGAAAGATCTTTGATTCAAAAAGCTGCTTTTCCTAGAGAATTAATGGTTGTGGCAGTGGTCATGGCAAATTTATTTCATACTTTAGTGGCTAGTTCAGTATTTTTGCTATTTTTAGCTTTTCTAAAGACGAGTTTTTTTGCTGGTGTCCTATTTTTTATATCTAGCTTTTTCTTAATCTTTTTAATACTTATCTTTTTATTATTTTTTACTTTGGCGACTTGTTTAGTTATTTCTGCATTATATGTAAAGATAAGAGATTTAATTTTCATTATCCAACTTTCAATTCAATTGCTATTTTATGCTGTGCCAGTTATCTATAGTCTAGAGATGTTACCGGAATTTTTTAGAAATCTACTTTATCTAAATCCATTGGTTAGCTATATTGAGGTTTTTAGAGCGGCTGCTTTAAATAGTGTTTTCAATTATAAAATGGCAATTTATGCCGGTCTTTTTTCCATTTTTTTTCTATTTTTTGCTCTGCAATTTTTTCGAAAAGAAAGCAAAAATTTTGATGATTGGTTTTAAATTTTAAAATGAAAAACAGTAAAAATAAAAAAATAGCTATAAATATAGAAAACGCTAGTAAACGCTATTTCTTGCGATCTGCAAAAGCTAAGAAAAAAGAAACTTTTTTTGCCTTAAAAGATATAAATATAAAAATATTTAAGGGAGAAAAAGTAGCTATTCTTGGTGACAATGGGGCTGGCAAGACTACTTTGCTCAAAGTAATGACTGGAATAGCAGAACCAACTTGTGGGAAAGTGAATAGTATTGGTAAGCTTGTTTCCTTAATTGATATCACGGCTGGTTTTCATCCTGAGTTTTCAGGTCGTGAAAATATTTATTTCAATGGCATTCTTTTAGGAATGAATCTTTCTTCAATTAAAAAATTAGAGCAAGAAATAATTAATTTTTCAGGTATAGAAAAATTTATAGATCAAGCTCTTTATACCTATTCTTCAGGTATGGTTTTGCGGCTTGGTTTTTCTATTGCTATTCACAGCGATCCAGATATTTTAATTTTGGATGAGGAGGTGGTGGTGGGAGATCAGGATTTTCAGAAAAAGGCCTATGATGAAATTGAGAAGATTTTTGCTGAAGGTAAAACCATTGTTGTTTGTAGTCATGTTTTACCTTTACTGAGTAGACTTTGTGAGCGCTTCATCTGGCTAGATAAAGGCAAAGTAAAAATGGATGGAGGTAAAGAGGTTGTTATTGAATATAAAAAGAATCGAAGTAAATTGGATATAGAAAAAATTGGCAAGATTAAAAATGAAAAAAAATTTTTTCAATTTCTGCAATCTTTGCCAATCGGAGAGAGGTTTATTGTAGAAGCAGTCAGTGGCAGTATGGAGCCACTTATCTTAAAGGGCGATGAGGTAAGAGTTGAAAGGTGTTCACTTAAAAATATAAGAGTTGGCAACATAATTGCTTATTGGAGCGATGAATTTAAAAATATCATTGTTCATAGAATTTATAAGAAAAGCTCTAAGGGGATTTTCTTGACTAGAGGAGATAGTAACTATATTGTAGATGAGATGCCAGTCACAGAAGATATTTTTTTAGGTAAAGTTATTAATTTTTAAATGAGGATAAATATGAAAATATTATATATTCGAGACAATGATCTTTATTTTAAGGAGGAAGACGGCAAAATATTGGTTTTAAAAAAGAACAAAAAAGAAATTGTGGAATTAAATGAGGTTGGCTCTTTGATTTGGAAAGCTTTGAAGACGAAGAAGTCTATTGATGCTTTGGTGAAAAAAATAAATTCAGCTTTTGAGGGGGCAGATTCTAAGGAGGTAAAAAAAGATGTTGAGGAGTTTATTCTCAAGTGTTTAAAAGATTCAATAATAGAAAAAATAAATTAGAGTTATGAAAAAAATTAGCAGACAAGAGTTTGATTATTTAATTAAAAAAAGAAAGCTTGAAGATCCAAAGAAAATTAAAGCTTTTGAAAAAATACTAAAAGATGAGCGCGGTTATGTTTTCAAAATGCCTAAAAGAGGTTCGAATGTTATTTTAATGGCTTCTGGTGGACTTGATTCAATGGTTGTTTGGGGAATTTTAATGAAAGAATATGGCTTGAATGTTTATCCGATTACTTTTGACAGAGGTGAAAAAAAAAGAAACAGGGAATTTGCTGCTTTTAAATATTTTGATAAATTTTATCAGAAAAAATTTCCTAAAAATTATAGAAAATTTTTAGATTTAGACGTAGGACAAGATCAGATTTCAATAAAAATTGAAGACGGTGTCAAAGATCTACGAGAAGAAACATTATTAAATAATTTTAGAGATGACTTAATGTTTTTTAACCCCTCTTTAGGTGTTTTTACTATCTTGCCACTTTTTGCACGTAGTTATGCCATGTATCTAAATGCAATTAAAGGTCTAAAAATTAATACTATTTTTTGTGCCGTCACAGCCAATGATGGGGAATTAATTGCTCATCAAACCTTAACTTCATTGAGGTCTATTATGTGCAACATGTGTGTTTCAATCAAAGATTATTCTTGGCAGTTTTTGTCAATTTGTTTAGAGCCAGAAATTAATTCTTTTATAAAGAAATCAGATCTTGTTAAGTGGGGAGAAGATAATAGTTTACCACTAGAAAAATCTTGGAGTTGTTACCATGCGAAAAAGTATCAATGTGGTGGAGATAACTGTATTGCTTGTGAAGCGAGAAGAAAAGCATATTTAGAGGCAAAAATAGAAGATAGAACTATTTATAAAAGCCTTGCAGATCAGGAGATCCTAATTAAAAAAGCGAAAAAAACTTTAAGAAAGTATCTTTCTAGAACAAAAAAGAACTTAATAAACACAGTTAAACGTTTTTTTGAAGATACGATAAGATAGAACTATCAAGGGGAAATCTAAGAATGCTGTTTAGAACTAAATTTATTCAGCTACTACTAAGATAGCTTTTAGATCAATAATTCTAAGTTGAGGTTTTTTATATTTTTGCATTGTAATTTAATGTTAGATAATTTTTAAGTTGTTGTCAACGATTAGATTGCTTTTGAATTATGCCCAGTCCAGAGCCTAAATAATTTACTTCAATCTTATTTTTGTTTGTTTTTTCTTCCCAAAGTTTCCAGACTCCGTATTTTCCTTCTGGCAAAGTTTCTTTTATAGAAATATCGTGCAGAAGCATAAGACCTCCTTCATGGAGCATCGGCCAGAAGAGTTTAAAATCTGTTTTTATTCCTTCATAGGAATGGTCTCCGTCTATATAGATATATTCATAGCTCATGTTTTTATATTTTTTGGCAAATTTTTGCGTAGTTGTTACAAATAGTTGGATATTATTTTCTAAGCCAAAATTTTTGAAATGATCTTTGCCTTCTTGAGTTTTCCAAAAACCTTTTCCGGTCCATGAGCTTTTACCTTCTTTTTTTATTTCATCGCCAAATCCCGCATCAACAAAGTCGACTTTGCCAAAACCATTGTCATGACAAGCTTGAGCTAGAACAGCTGGTATATATCCATATCGGGATCCAATGCAAAGAATTTTCTTTGCTTTTATTTGTCTGAGTAGGCCATAGTGAATCCAACCATATCCTAGGTCAGCATTTTTGATATTGGATTCGTGTCCAAATTCATCTGCTTCAAAAAAATTCATTAATTCGGTAATTCTTAAATCATTGGAGAGCTTTTTACTTTTTTCTTGCTGATGGAATATTAAATATTTTAAGATTTTTGTTTTGATTCCAAACATAGGTTTTAATTCTTTAAAATTTCGCTAATTTTTTTAATTTTATTATACCAACTATTTTCAATGGCTAATTGTCTAGCCTCTTTTCCATTTTTTTCAATCCAGCTATTTTTTTCAATTGTTTCTATATGCTTTTTCCATTCTTGAGCATTTTTTCCTATTTTAATGAATTTTTTGAATTTATTATCAGTTAGTTCTTTTATTTCTGTAGAAATTATTGGTTTTTCAAAATAAAGATACTCAAAAGTTTTCATTGGATAGCAATTAGCATTAAATGGATAACTGACGTCATAGGGTATTATGCAGAGGTCAAATTGAGATATTAATTGAGGAATTTTATCTTTTTTTTGAGATTCAATTTTTTTTACATTGGAGAAAGATAAAAATTTTTTAATTCGTTTTCTTTTATTTTCTTTTATTTTTAAGTCTCTTTTAATTGGTCCAATAAAAGTGAAATTAGTTTCTGGCATTAACTTGACTAAATTTATCATTAGATCGTAGTCAATGCGGTCGCTTATGGCTCCAATAAAACCAACGTTTATTTTCTTCTTCTTTGAGAATTTTATGGGCGATTTTTCAAACATTTGCAAATCAAAGCCCTGAGACACTAAATGAAGCTTTTTTTTATTATATTTTGCCACTTCTTTTTTTAGGGTCTTTGAATTAACAAAAATATAGTTTGCTTTATCTAAATTTGTTTTATATTTTTTGAAATCAAACCAATCAACTATATCTAAGATCAGCTCTCTTTTTTTCAAGTTATGCTTTTCTATTTCCACTGTAAGATCAAAGATCCACTCATATGTTTTTTTATTTATCGATAGAAAGAAAATAATAAACTCAGTAATAAAATAATTAATTTTGTTATTTAGTTTTGAAAATAAATCTTTTGTAAAGAGAAATTTAATTTTCTTTGGAAAAAAGTAAAAATATTTATAATAAAAAATGTCATTTTTTTTACTTAATAAAAAGAATTCTTGTTGAAAAAGCTTTTTCCAACTCAAGGAGAAATTTTTTTCAATAACTAAGACTTTATTATTATTTTGTGTTAAGATCCGAATAGTTTGTAATATGAAATCGCAAATTTCTTGAGGATTTTCATGAGTGGGAACAATAATAAAACTATTTCTAAGCATCGACTATATATTAGCAAAGTTTTTGATTTATTTTTTATCAAAAAAAATGCTTTTTCTAAACAAGAAAAAATTTCTATACTTATATCTATTTTGTTTTTAGTTTCAGTTTTCTTCATTCCAAACAATAAATTTTTATTCATGGTTACTGCAACTTACATACTTTCTTTATTTATCGTGAACAAGTCAATTTATGAAACCGTCTTTTATGCTTTTTTACCACTGAGTTTAGTTTTAGTTGGTCAAGGTTATTCTTATATTGCTATTCCTGGTGAAGCAATAAAATCAGAGGGCTATGAAGAGGGAAAAATTTTAAATTATTTTTTTTCTCCATTTATTGTTTTGTTGATTTTAATTAGTTTTTTATTTTTTGTTAATTTAACTCAAAAACTTTTTAGAAAAAAATCTTTTATTAAATTTAAGCCATTTATTATTTCTTTTTTATTCTTTTTTCTTTTTTCTTTTTTTTCTGCAATTAGCAATGATTCTTTTCCAAAATTGTCCTTTCTTTACTTTTTAAATGATTTTCTATTTTTTATTTCTTGTTTTTTTATTGCGCTGTTTATTTCAGATAGCAAGGAAAAAACAAATAAAATGAATTTGATTCTATTAAATTTGATAATTTTATCTGTTTTTTTAGGGATGGTTGTGATTTTTCAATTTATAAACAAATCACCCTTAGGAATAATAGCTGAAATGAGCCACGAAGTCCCATTTTTTGGAGGTGGAGCAGATGAAGACAGTTCTTTATTTAGACCGATAGGAATTTTTACTCACGCTAATATTCTGGCTAACTATTTAAGCAATTTATTTTTTTCTATATTTTTATTGAAAGCTTATTTAATAGAAAAAAAAGAATTACTCATTAATAAAAAGTTTATCAATATTGGATTGCTTCTCATTTTTATTTCTATATTCTCAACTCTCTCAAGAGCAGTTTATTTAGCTTTGTTTTTATCAGCATTGATTTATGTGTTTATTTTTAGAAAAGAAATATCCGCAAGCGGTAAGAAAATAGTTAAAAAAATATTGAAAGTTAAATATTTAATTTTTCTTTTACCTTTGATGTGGAATGTAGCTGTAAGAATAATTTACAGTTTCAATAGCTTTTATCAAGAGGGAGGGGTTGGAGTTCGGGAAAAACTAACTATAGAGAGCTTAGCTCTTTTAAGAAGAAATTTTTTTTATGGAGTGGGAACTGGCATGTTTATCCCATCTTTGTTTAGGGAAAATCCCATTGGAATCATAAGCGAATTTCCGGAGTCAGTTCATAATGGTATTTTATTAAATTTAATTGAAAATGGGTTTCTTTCTTTTTTCTTCTTTTTGATGGTTTATTTTTTATTTTTCAAAGCTTTAATAGCTTTAAAAGCTAATAAGAAAATCATCGTAATTTCTTTTCTAGCAATTTTTTCCCAATTAGTAATAAGTTTCTTTCATCCATTCACAAACACCGTTACTCTATATACTTTTATTATGATTTTGATAATATATGATCTATATGCAATTGAAAAAAAATAAAATTTTAAAGTGGCTAAAGTCTTTTGACAAGATAGATATTATTGGCATTGTTTTCTTTTTTTTGATTCTATTTAGTTCTGCATTATTTCTTTTAAGAAGGTCTGAATATGTGTACATTACCATAAGAGTTACCAAAGAAGACAGCCTTCATAATCAATGGTGGGTTCAGCCGTCTAATTGGTATTTGAAAAATTTAACTGATGGCCTGGAAGATAAAGACCTAATGGGGAAAGTTAATGCGAGATTAGAAAATATGTATTTTTATCCAAGAAATGAATCGGTTCAAGATATATTTATAGTTTTAAAATTAGAGGCAACATACAATAAGAGATCAAATCAATATTCATATAAGGGCTTACCTCTTTTAATGGGCAGCTATCAAAAAATTGAACTAGGAGGAAATTCAATAAGAGGAATGGTTCAAGATCTTAGCTTAGACCCTCCGGTTAGAAAGATGAAATCTTTTAGGGTTAAAGTCGAGTTAGAGGCTGAAAATAATAGATCTGCTTTTACCAATGCAAATATCGAATATCGTGGAATTGATAATTTTTTGGCAGATCCGATCAAAGTAGGACTAGTTTCTTATGACAGCGAAAAAGAAGAAATTGTTAAAGTAATTGATGTAAAAAAATCTCCTTCTTATAAAATTTTTATTTCTCCTTTGACCAATAAATTAGTCAGTGCCTATGATCCAGATAGACAAAAAGTAGAAATGGAGATGATAGTTAAGCAAGCTGAGGTTTTTGATGGCACTTATTTATACAGAGAAGATTTGGTAATTGCTTTGGGAGAGGTAATTCCTCTTTATTTTGATTCTCTAACCTTAAACGCAACTGTCACAGGTATAGAGGAGCTCTAGAGTTTTTTTATTGGCAATTCCATTTTTCTATTGTTTGTAGCTCGTGCTCCAAAAAACAATTTTCATTTAAAATTTTTCGAACTTCTTCTTTGTTTTTTAAATTATCTTGATATTCTTTTTCTAGATAAAGTTTTTTTGATTTCAATAGGCTCTCTAAACTACTGAGATTGTTGAGATAAATTCTATTGGTAACTTCGCTATTTTTATTTTCATTAGACTTAATATATGTTGAATCATTTTCCATAGTATTAATGCTTAGAGTGTCTAGAAGAATACTTTCTGGAAAATATAAACTTAGCTCATTTCTTTCTTTGGTGAGATATTCAATTTTTTCTAATCTTTGTTTTGAATAAATACTTTTTAAGTTTGATAAGTTTTGAGGAATCCAAATAATAAACATCAGGAGAATTATCAAAAAAATATTGTTTTTTTTGATAAATATTTTTTTCACATAAAAAACAAAAAATATGATGTAAAGAATATGCGCTCTTGGAATCAAAACTGATACGTTTGGAAAAATTGTTCCAATTTTATAAATAGATGACAATATTGGAGATAGCAATGAGTAGCTCAAGGTAATTATAAATGGAGTGCTTACTAGCAACGCTATTTCTTTATTTTTTTTGAGGGTTTTGCTTTTTATGATTTTGGAAGTTATAAAAATTGTTATTAATATGAATATTAAAATTGTTAAAAATTTATTTTTAAAAATATTAATTCCAATGTTTTCTAAATAAAAACTGCTCAAATTTAAAAGAGTGGGCTTTTTTATCCAATCAATATTATTAAACTGCTGATAATTTTTATAAGCACTGATAAGTAAAAATTCAAAAAAATAAATAAGTAGAAAACTTAGATATTGGATTATCTTTTTATTTTTATATAGTAGATAAGAAATTAATGTGACCGCTAATACTATAAAACTATAGTCAACATAAATTCCCAGAACTGTTGATAAAATTAGCAAGAATAATGTTTTTTTATTTTTATTATTTAGATAGAGGTCAAATAAGATAATACTGGTACTACCAATAAAAATTAATAAGCTATACATTCTCAGTTGCCATGATTGTTGAATTATAAGAGGATGAAAACTTATTAAAGTCGCAAGCAAAACAGCAGAAAAAAAGTCTTTTCTAGTTTTTAATTTATAAAAAGATAAAAATATTATTGCTAGAACTTGAAAAACTAGAGAAGATAAAATTCTTAAAAATGTTAAATCTCTAGTAAAGAAAAGCAAAAATTTTAGATACAAATAATATCCCCCAGGATGTACATCCTGATTGAAATTAATAGCCATTTCTTTGAAATTGTATCTTTGAGTAAAAAACAAGGAATATTTTTCATCCAGCCACAGCGGTTGTGTTTTGATCGTGTATAATTTGATTATTATTCCAGACAGAATTATAAGAAAAAGAATTATCTTTTCCTTTTTCTGAGGAATGCTATTTATATAAGTTTTAATAGATTTAAGTTTCATGGATAAAAAAGTTTCAGTAGTCATTGTAACAAAAAATAGACAGAATGATCTCACTCATTGCCTCGGTTCACTCCTATCTCAATCCATTGTTTTAGACCAGTTGATTTTAATCGATAATAACTCAACTGATAAAACAAAAGAA
>Ga0075855_12_pt1 | contig 6442 bp, 9 predicted proteins | sample RifGroF2_FD_67927 | JGI IMG/M metagenome (GOLD analysis project Ga0075855, IMG submission 67927) | Microgenomates (Pacebacteria) bacterium GW2011_GWF2_38_9
ATCGAAAGTTCCTGAAGTTTTAGCTGCTGGAATTACAGACGAAATTTTCGGTTTCGTTTGTTACAACATAAAAGGGAACGAATTCGCTGCTGGCGATGCCGTTGAGATTGCAGGGGCAGGCTGTGTTCAGGTAATGGAAGCCGCTGCAGCTTTCGCACCAGGAACAGATTTAATGTTCCAAGTATCTGGCACAAAAGTATTAACACAGACCGCTGGAAATACCTGTATAGGTAAAGCAATCGATAAATCTGCTGCAGATACAAATCTTGTCAGAGTATTTATTGATCCTATTAGAGTAACAGCTGCAAAACTTGAAGCTAATATTGCACTTCCTGCTCCAAATCTTACATTTGGAGTTGCTAGTCATGATTATGCCGGTGCTCATGCTGATTGGACATTAAGCGCAGTCGAGGCAAAAGCAAATGTATTAGTTGTAACAAATGCTGATGCAGCTGGAAACATTGTTGCAACTCCGACTGCTGGTAAGGTTTATATTCTTGTAAATACATCAGGTCAGATAATCACAATGAAAGCAGCAGGTCAAACTGGTGTTGCCGTTGCATCAACTAAAACAGCATTATTAAGAGGCACTGGCACAGACTTCGCAAGAGTCACAGCAGACGCATAAATGTAATCCTCTAATTTTATAGATATAAGCCCTCCTGAATAAAAGGGAGGGTTATTTTATTAGTTAATTTCACAGAAAAAAGGAGAAAAATAAAATGGGTATAAAAATACCACACACAAAAAACTTGTTAGTATGTCCAGATGGATCAATCCGTGATATTTGGGGAAATGTTCTTGCCAATTCAAAAGAAGATGTAAAAGAACTTCAAAACGCGCTTGGATTCGAAATTCCTATAACCACCTTAACCGAAATAAAAAGGAAAATAACCGAGCAGAAATTCTATGAGGTACCGATCGCTGATTATATTCCTTTAGTAGTTGGAGAAGGTGCATTCAGTACAAACTTACTTGCTTATACTGCATTTTCAACTGGTTCAGATTTCGAGGCCGGAGTTATCAACACAGGTGCTAACAATTCAAGGCTTCCTGAAGCTGATGTAGCAATTGAACCTTTAAACATTAAAATTGTAAATTGGGCAAAGGCCATCGGATATTCATTATTTGATATTCAACAGGCTGCAAAATCCGGCAGCTGGTCATTAATAGAACAAAAAGAAAAAGCAAGATACCAAAACTGGAGCCTTGGTATTCAAAAAATTGCTTTCTGTGGTTCAGCAATTGATCCTGATGTTGTTGGATTACTCGGTTTAACCACCGTAACATCCAATACAACTCTTATAACAAAAACTATTAGTTCAATGACAGAAGCAGAGTTCCAAACTTTGGTTGCAGGATTATTGGCAGCATATCAGGCCAATTGTAGTTATACAACAATGCCTGACACCTTCATAATCCCAACTGCTGATTTCTTAGGCTTAGGTGTTGCTGCTTCAGCTGCAACGTATGCCGGTATCGGTAAAACCAAGCTGGGATATCTGCTTGATACATTTAAAGAAATGACCGGAAATCCCAACTTCAAGATTCTTCCGCTTGTTTATGCGCAATCAACGCAGAATAGTGCCGGTAAAAATAGGTATGTACTTTACAAAAATGATGTTGATACTCTTGAAATGGATATCCCGGTTGATTACACAACAACTATTCAGGATACAGTTAACGGATTTCATTGGCAATCGGCTGCATACGGTCAATATACAGGCGTGTTCAGTCGTAGATATAAAGAAATCCTTTATTTCGATTATCAATAGGCTATTTTTATTATTAAAGGAAAAAGAGAGCTTTCTGGCTCTCTTTTTGTAAATCGTTCGAATTTTTTGAACTATTTACTTAAAGAGAAAAACAGGAGAAACATTATGAAATTATTTAACAAAGGAAAAAGAATTATCACTGTAAAGGCTGGAGTAGATGAAAAAGGAAACATTTTAACAGCCGATTTAAAGCCTAACTCATCAGAAGAAGTTGAAAAAAAGGAAGCTGAAAGATTACTTAAATTATTCCCTAATGAGTTAATTGCAGCAAAAGATATAGTTGATGTTCCTGACGATAGTGCTTTGAAAACTGAAAATGAGGCATTAAAAGAAGAAATTGGCTCATTGAAATCTGAAAATATCACTCACAAATCAACTATTCAGCAATTAAACAGTGAAGTTGCAGGGCTGAAAGAAGCAAAAGACAAAGCATTAGAAGATAATGAAACAATATTAAAAGAAATAGATGCTTTGAAAACTGAAAATGAGGCATTAAAAGAAGAAATTGCTAAATCAGCAGAATTGATAAAAAATCCAGAAGAAACAACAAAAGATAACGGCAAAGGTAAAAAGCCAGAAGTGCAAAGCCAGGAAAATAAATAAAGGTATAAGGAGAAGTCATGGTAACCGGAAATTCCACTATAGATAATGTAACCGCATCATATTTTAGGAGTTTCTTTAATCGTGACTTCTCTAACCAAGATATATATGATCCAGACTTAAACAGGGCTTTGTTAGAAGCTTCATCATCAATAAACTTAAGTTTATTTCCTAATGATGATGTTTTATTGCTTGGTTTTTTATATTTAACTGCCCATAATTTGGTTTTAAATATACAGGTTGCTAATAGCAATCTTAATAGTGTAGGCAGGCATATTATTAACTCTGAATCAGTTGGCGATGTTTCTGCAAGTTATTCAATACCTGAAATATACCTAAAAAACCCTATTTTAAATGGATATGCTAAGACTGATTACGGACTTAAGTATTTATCTATGATAATCCCATTTTTATGCGGTAATGTTCAGTCGGTTGGCGGTGGGGCTAGGCCGTAATGGAACAATTTCAGTCTGTCAAAATAGTTTTTGATAAGACAAAAGAAATATTTGAAGCTCTTGATTACCTTGAAAATATCGATGTTTTAGTGGGAATTCCTGAAAATAAGACTGAGAGAAAAGCCGACGAGATGACAAATGCTGAATTAGCATATATTCACACGGTGGGCTCTCCCGCAAATAATCTGCCGGCCAGACCATTTTTAGAGCCTGCAATAGAAGATAAAAGCGAAGAAATTTCTGAAAAATTCAAGGAAGCTATACCAGCTGCACTTGATGGCAAAAAAGATGAAGTAAAAAAGATTTTAAACCAAGTTGGTGCTTTAGTTGCTGGCGCTGCGTCGGACTGGTTTACAAACCCTAAAAATAATTGGGAACCGCTGGCTGATTCTACTATAAAATCAAGGCTTTATTCGGTTGGTAAAACAACAAGAAAAAAATACAAAAATATGCTAGAAGCAGGAAAAAATCCATTTAACCCTTTGATTGATACGGGGCAATTAAGAAGAGCTATAACCTGGGTTCTAAGGAATAAATAATGCCGTTAATTAACGTTTCAAGAATAATAAATAGTCCAAATTTTTCCCAATCTTTTACAGTTTATAGAAAAACTGGTTCTTGGAGTGAGGGAAAATTTGTGCAGGATGAGCAAGCTTTTACTTTATCCGGGGTTGTGGCGGTTGCTAATCCTGATGACATAGCCCAAATGCCAGAAGGTGACAGAATCCTTGGCATGATGAGTTTTCATTCTGTTCAAGAGTTATTTCAGACCAGGAACGAAGTCAATAATGCCGGAACCTCTGACGAAATAGAATGGAAAGGGCAAAGATACAGAATTTTACAAGTATTTCCTTACGTTGATTATGGATACTATAAGGCTTTAGCTGTAAGAAAACAGGGTAATTAATGGTTAATATTGTAAACACAAAAGACCAGTTGGAAAATATTTTCTGGTCAATTACTACAAAAATATTAGGATTTAATCCTGAAAATTCTCTACATCAGGATAAAGTAAGGATATCTTGGCCTACTGATGGGCAACCAGCTTTTGAAATCGGTAAGGATTACGCTTATTTAAAGGTAGTTGAAGTTGATAGCCCAATAAACAGATTAAGAAACGTTACTTTTACACAACAAGACGTTAATAATGCCACTCAAAAATCGGAATATACAAGAGTTATCCAAGTTATGTGGACTTTTTATGGCCCTTCAAGCTATGACCGTGCTGATTTAGTAAAACATTCAATTTTTCTTGATGAATATAAAAGTCTGTTTAATGCTAATAATTTGTACCTTATAACAGATGTTGCATCACCTATGAGGATACCAGAGCAGTTTCAGGGACAATGGTGGGAAAGGTGCGACTTTACTGCGTCTTTTAATGAATATGTTAAACGTGAAAATACAGTTCCATATATCCAAAGCGCAGATATAACAATAAAAACAGATAATGGATTGCAAAAAAATATAGAAATAAGTCAATAAAAAGGAGAAAAATATGTCAACACTCCCATTAAATACTGATGTTAATGTAATAATTAACTTATCACCTTTAGCAAGCCCGAGAAATGCGTTTAATTTGGGGCTTATAATAGGTGATACTGCTGTAATATCTGCTGGTGATAGGGCAAAAGAATTTGCAAGTCTTGAAGAAATGATAACAGAAGGGTTTGCGATAACTGACCCTGAATATCTTGCAGCCCAGTTGTATTTTTCCCAAAAGCCTCAACCAACCAGAGTTTTAATTGGTAGGCAGGATTCATTAGAAACCCCAGTACAGGCGGTTACAGCTTGCAGAATTGCAAACAATGAATGGTATTCTTGCCTTGTTTGTGGAGCAACAAAAACTGAGATTGAGGCATTAGCTGCTTATGTAGAGTCAGCAAGCCCATCAACCGTATTATTCGCAACCACTGCCGATGCTGATGTCCCAACCGGAACTGCTGGAAATATACTCAAAACATTAAAAGCAGCTGGCTACCAAAGAACATTAATAATGTATTCAACTGATGGCGATGCTGCTGCCGCAATTATGGGCTATGCAATGGGAGCTAATACTGGACTTATAAATAGCTCATACACATTGAAATTTAAAAAATGTGTTGGAGTTACTCCAGAAGCATTAACTACGGCGCAAGTATCCGCAATTGAAGGGGATAATGGAAATATTTATGTAAACCGTGGCAGTTATTATAATATGTTTGAACAGGGCGTAATGGCTGACGGCACATTTTTTGATGAAATATTAAACCTTGATAAGCTTGCTAATGACATCCAGTTAAATGTTATGGATGTGCTTTATGGCAATTCAAAAGTGCCTCAAACTGAGGGCGGCGTTGGTATGATTAGAAGTGCAATAATTTCAGCCAATGAACAGGCAAAATCCATTGGTTTTGTTGCCCCGGGTAAATGGACAGGGCCTAATATTTTAGGTCTTTCAACTGGTGATACATTGCCGCAGGGATATGTAATTTTATCAGATTCAATAGATGCTCAAGCCCCTGCGGATAGAGAAGCTAGAAAATCACCGCCCATTTATAACTGCATTAAACTTGCTGGGGCAGTTCACAGCGTTATTATTCAAGTAAATGTTAATCGTTAATAAAGGAGAATAAATAACCATGACAACTTATTCTTTTCAGGATGTAAATATCATATTTAATCATCCTTCCGTTGGTCAGTATATTATGAATGGGCAAGGAATTGGCTCTTTGTCAGTTTCAAAAGCACAAACAAAAACCGTTCATGATATTGCAGCTGATGGCAATATTATGGTTTCAAGAATCCCGGGAGAAAATGGCTCGGTATCAATAACTATGCAGCAAATATCAGATTTCCATGCCTGGCTGCAAAAATATTATAACTATGTTTCAGTAGCAGGTGCCTCAGAATGGACAAGGGCAACCATTGAACTGATTTCGAGGGGAACCACAGAAACAATGCACATATCAGGCGTTTCCCCTGAAAAAGCCGCAGATAGACCGTATCAAGCTCAAGGACAAAATGTGACTTGGAACTTTATGGCGACAACAATAAGTCAAATGGCAGTTTAATTGGAGGTTTTTATGCAACAAAAAAGACAAACATTTAAAGACATTGAAATGGAAGGCAGAAAATTCAGGATTAAAGAATTTACGCCTGATGTTGGAAGCTATTGGGCTTTTAAATTTTTTGGAAGTTCATTCAGCGTTAGTGAAGATAAAGAAAAAGCTGAAAAAAGAATTCAGGAATTCTTTAAAATGCCTCGTAATGAATACAAAGAATTACAGAATGATTGCTTAAAATCCTGCTTTGAGATATTGCCAGCTGGAGAAACACCGATAGTAAATAATGAAGGTAATTTTTCTGTGGTAAATCTTTCACCTGCTATTGTATTAAATCTTGTAATGACAACTTTTCAGTTTAATTTAGAACCTTTTTTCGTCGAAAGCCTCTCGAAACCACTCCCAGAGAGTGCGGAACAATCATTCTCGCAAAATACGCAAATATAAATGAATTCCTTTTCATCCCTGTCTTAGCTGGTGTGTGGAGGCAGCACGAGCTTTGGGATGGAACTTATACTATATCTGATCTCTTAGATATAGTCGAAGCCTTGATGATAAAAGAAGAAAA
>Ga0075855_11_pt2 | contig 1991 bp, 3 predicted proteins | sample RifGroF2_FD_67927 | JGI IMG/M metagenome (GOLD analysis project Ga0075855, IMG submission 67927) | Microgenomates (Pacebacteria) bacterium GW2011_GWF2_38_9
AAAAGGATATCCTACCGTCTACAATCGAGGTTTAAAAGAAGCTAAAAACACTTGGGTGGCATTTATTGATGATGATTGCGTAGCAGATGTTGATTGGTACATGAATATTAAAAAAAGAGTAAATAAAGAACGCGATGTTAATTTAGCTGCTATTCTTGGTTTTTCAGACACTTATTATCAAACAGATATTTTTTCTTTAGCCACCAATTTCTTTGATTTAATCTGGAAAAAATCAGGAAGCATTGGAGGAAAAGTAAGAGATTTCGAAATCCTTGATAACAAAAACATTGTTTACAATAAAAACTTTTTAATTAAAAACAAGTTAAGCTTTGATGAATCTAGAGTAAGGTTTTTCAATTGTGATTTAGGTAGACAAATATTTGAAACTAAAAAAGCTGTGGCTATTTATGATAGATCAATCAAAATTTGGCATAAAGATCCGGTGAATTTTTCTTGGTTTGTAAAAAAATATTTATCTTCCATTAGTGCTTACTCTTATTATCTAAGTAAGTGGGGAAATGAATCCCACAATTTAGTTAAAAATAAAATTAACTTTAAAAAAGAACTCATTCTTTTTATTAAGCACCACAGAATTAAATCTTTTAAAAAAATAGCTTTATATATTTTGATATATTTTCATGTGGTGCTAGATTATTTCTTTCTCTTGTTTTATAAATCTAAACACTGATTATGAAAAAATTTCTATTTATTTCAGAAACATATCCGTCTGGATTGACTGGCACCAGTGTTAAGACGAGAAACACTATCCAGCATTTGCTGAAATTAGGTCATAAGGTTGATGTAGCCTGTATAAGTTTTGACACCTTGGTTAAAAAAGAACTCAAGCATAAAAATTTTAGAGCATTTGCTATCCGTGAAAAAGGAATAAGACGTTTTCGTATAGGTTGGTTTTGGCGTGTTTTTGAAATTATTTTTACCTATAAACCCTTTATTGTGAGTTCTATTTTTAATAAAAAAGTGCAAATGGTTTTTGATGCGCTCGGAGAAGAGTACGACAGAGTCTTTTTTGATGGTTTTGCTACTCTTCAATATGCTAGAAAGAAAGATGCTAGATATATTTACATAGATGATGAAGATATAACCTACTTGATGAAAAGAAGAGTTGATCAGGAATCAAATATTTTTCTAAAAATATTTTTATATACAGAGTTCCTGAGATCCTTGTTTTTTGAAAAAATAAAGCTCTCTTATATGGATCAGGTTTGGGCGATCGCTAAAGAAGATCAGAAACGTTTAAAAACTCTTAGTCCTTCAAAAACTTTATTGATGCCAACTTTAATTGAAGAACAAAAAAACTGTTTTTCTAAAAAATCTAAAGACTTTATTTTTGTGGGAACTTTAAGTTGGAGGGAAAATTATTTGGGTTTAAGGTGGTTTATTAAAAACTGTTGGTCTGAAATTTCAAATGATTTTCCAGATTCAAAATTATTAATAGTTGGTCAACAAGGAGATGATAGCTGGGAAAAACTGATTAAAAATTATAAAAACATCAAGTTGCTTGGGTTCGTAGACGAGCTAGATTCTGTTTTCAAAAAATCCGCCATCGCTATTTCACCTGTTTTTGTAAATGTTGGGATTAAAATTAAGGTTTTAACTTATTTGTCTTATGGAATTCCAACAATCTCTACAAAGATATCAACCGGAGGAATGGCAAGTACAAACGGTATTTATTTAGCAAATAAAAATAATTTTGCTAAAAAAACTAAAGAACTTTTTAAAAAATCAGATCTGAGATTAAAACTATCCAAAGAAGGTTGGGAAAATATCAAAAAGAACCATTCAAACTCTGCTTTAGATTTGTTTTTTTCAAAAAGTAAGATTTTTGATTAATTATGAAAATTTCTGTTGTTATAGTTAGTAAAAATAGGAGTAATGATCTCACTCATTGCCTCGGTTCACTCCTATCTCAATCCATTGTTTTAGACCAGTTGATTTTAATCGATAATAACTCAACTGATAAAACAAAAGAA